>OGHR01000141.1_pt1 | contig 93990 bp, 88 predicted proteins | sample 1571621 | NCBI WGS metagenome assembly OGHR01 (sample SAMEA2582038, study PRJEB24529) | metagenome | biome: Human gut stool | place: China | collected 2011
ACAAATGTTGCAGAAGAAACAAAAACAAATGTTGCAGAAGAAACAAAAACAAATGAAGTAGTTAACGAAGTTGCAAATGCTACTGTACAAGGTCGTGACGCTATTATTAAAGCGTTAAAAACTAATCCGAACAATTTTGTACAAGTTGTTACTATTCAAGGATTGACTATTGAAGAACGCCAAGGCAGTACAGGACAGCCATACAATATATTTACGCTTTTGATTGACAAAGGTGTTAAAGCTGCTGTTAAAACTGCTGACGGAGGTCGTGAAATGGGTATTACTCAAGCTATTCAAGTAAGTTATTATCAACTTTCCCAACTCATGCGTAGACATAGCTTTTATAGTCGTTTCGTTGGTATGGTTGATAATGCCGTGGCTGTTGGTATGGCTGAAGGTTTCTTCTGTGGTATGCAAATAGAAATTATTGGCGAATTTGTTGCCGCTGGCGTTGTTGGTACTAATCCATTTACCCGTAATGCTCACGATTATAATGTGAAAGATTACGATAGATATGTATATCATGTTGTAAATGTATTTGAACCCAAAGACGCGCTACTATTGGAAGAATACAGAGCCGCAGCAGTAGAAAATCGTCGTATGCTCATGGAGCAAATCAGAGCGCAAAAACTTGCAGCAATGCAGCGCAAAACCTTGCTTGCTTCTGCAAATCTTAATGTAGAAGACGCTCCGTTTTAATGTTTAACCGAGGGCGGGCGTAATGTTCGCCCTCATAATCTTATTAATTATGAAATTTATATTTATTCTTATTGTTATTGCTATATTCGCTTTTATTGTTGGTTGTCTTGTTAGCGTTGGCGTTATGTTCTTTCTTCTGAACTATCAAAGTAACCCGTTTAACTGTATGATTGGGGAGGGCGTTATAGTTGGTAGTATTTGTGTTTTTGTGTGTTGTATTCGTGTTCTTTGTTCTTGTCTTGATTGACAAGACGAAGAACGAAATCGGCATGGCATTGCTCATTCATCAGCTATTAAATACTTCGGAAACGGTTGTAATCAGTATGATAAGACTTCTTCATGAAGTTGATTGTAATAAATCTGATAAGACTTTTAATTTAAATGATGCTGTTAGTAATGTTTGTAATAATAAGAATAATTAATTAAAACTAAAACAAATATGGCTACTTTAGAATATAAAACTGCTATTATCAGGAAAGTTCTTAGTGAAGTAAATCTTGATATAAACGATGGTAATGTTCATAAATATGCGGATTATACCGGTTTTGTAAAACCTCGTCTTAATGCTATTTATGATATTATTAGTAAAATTGCTCCTACTCCTTTTGTCGTTAATAACAATTATGTTGGTAAAAGTATTGCTAATAGAAACAAAGGATATGATAAGATAAAATATTATGATATTAGTAATATTCTGATTAGTCTGATTAAAGATGCTACTGGTACTCAACTTAAAACTCTGTTTTATATTATTAATAATCTTGAATGGAATAGTAATATTGTTTATCTTGATTATGATATAATAGCTGATGAACTTAATGTTGGTCGTAGAGCTATTATTGATGCAATAGCTTTTCTTTGCAACAATAGCATTATTTGTAGAACTGATGTTAAAGGAATTTTTGTTGTTAACCACAATCTTGTATTTCGTGGTAATATAGAACAGTTTTATAAAACTTATACTGCTTTTTATCATGATAAGCTTGTTGTTGTTAGCAACAAAGTTGTTCTTAATAAATAAAATGCTATTAATGAAGATGAGATAAACATGATAGTTGCATAACGAACAATACGAAAAATCTTCCTTTATATGCCTATATAGATAATATTATAGATTTATCTATAATATCTATATAGGCTAATATAAATCGTGTTCAATATTGCATACACGAGGTCGTTTTGAAGAAACGACCGAAGCCGTCTGAACGAGAATAGAAGAAGTGGTATTAATGAGAATTGAATTAATGATAATTGAAATGCTGTAAATAATGCTACTAATCAAAATAAGGTTCGGTAGCCCTCTGGCGTTGCTATTAGACATGAATGAAATAATCAGTAGGAGAAGTGTTGAGCATGATGAACAGTATGATGTTTAGCAAGAAGATTAGAAAGAGCGAGAGAAAGAGAATGATGAGGAGTCTCACCGCCTACATCATCCCTACTTCCATTTCTACAATCATCATTATTCCCATTCTACAAAAATCTACTTCCTAAATTATTCTTACAACCTTTATTCTAATTATCATTAAGTCTTTCGTTATCATCTATCCTATTAGCATTAGCATCAAGATTTCCTAAATCTTTCGCCTTACCATTTTCCACCTCATCATTATAACCGTCATCATCATTTCTCTTATCAATATTATTAATAATAGTTCATTCTTTTCTTTCTTTTCTTCTCTTTTGAGCATTATTTTAACGGTCATAATGATTTTTATTATTTCGGTCAACAATATCAGCAACAAAAACTTTAGTTTTAGCGTTTTTAATCTGATTATTATCAGCTTTATCAAGATTAGCTGTATCAGTTTGACCAAAATCATCAGCAAAGGCGTTTGCAAAACCATTTTCATCTTTATTATCAAGAATATCAAGACTATCTTAAACGATATTATTAAGATGATTATCTTTATAATTATTATTGTAATGATAATGTTTATTGTCATGATTTTAATTACGAAGATTATCGTCTTATCAAAAACTAATTTAATTTGAATCAGCATTATTAGTAGAATTTATATTACTTCTACTTGCATTAATGTTAATTCTACTGACAAATACAATTTGCCTTAGCCTCATCATTATTATCATTATCATCTCGATTATTTTATTTATAAATTATTTATATATAATGCTTGCTGATATTGATAATACTATTATATTTGCTACGTCTTATTCAAGACATAATATTCTTAATTTTATTACTAATTTTTAAACTCTTAATTTTATGATTAATTTAAAGAAAGGTAACGATGTTACCACTGCTACTGCTGATGGTGCTGTTAAGAACACAAGTAAGAAAGAAATTATTCCCAGTATTCCTGGTGTTCCTAAAGCAAATCTTGAAGTAATTGCCATCGTTATGTTTAACGCTGGTATTCGTAGATTTACTGCTCTTAATATTATCAGTCATCTTAAAGAAGCTGGTATTCTTAAGAAAGATAGTAAGGCTTATGTTAATTTTATTTGGACTAAATTTCAAGTTAAAGAAAACGGTCTTGCTACTGAATATAGATATTCAGAATTGTTTTTTATTAAAGCTCTTGTTTCTGCTTTTACTGACTTTGCTAATGCTTCTGCTGAAAATATCAATGAGTTTTGTAATAATAACGATATTGATGTTAGCAGACTTAACAATGCTGCCGATTCTGCCGATAAAGACGATTCTGCCAAATAAGATATTATAGTTGTTTCTGATCCCCCGTAGAGGATAAGATTGTCTTGTCCATAATATATTTCATTGCCAATTTGATGATAGTCTTGTTCCTTTACGGGGTAACTAAAACAGTTTTTATGATAACTTATATTCCTCCTAAAGATAAAATTGATGCTTCTACTATTACTATGGATTCTGAATTAGTTCATACTGATTTAGATAATAATGCTGAATTTGACAATAGTAATACTGAACAAGAAGTTCAATTTGATAAAGATAATCGATTTGGTTTTAACGATTAAAATAATACTATTACTGTTATGAAAAATATTGAAGAATTAATTGATATGCTTTTCAGCAATATAAATAATGAATTATCTTCCGATGATATGATTGCTCGTGTATTAACTCGTGATGCTGATATGTATCTCGAAAAAGTTAAAATACAAAAAGTATTATCGTATGACGAAATCAAACGACATATTAGTAAAAATAATAATAATAATTTTGATTATTGGGCTGCTTTAGCTTTACATGTAGATAGAGTTTATGATAAACTTGATAAAGAAACTCAACACAAATATAAAGAAATATTCAGTATTGTTGCTGGTCATGCTCTTAAACATCAAACTGCTGTTAATAGTATTTTTAAATCTGTTATTGAGCATAAAGATATAAATAAAGAAAGTAAATTAGATAAATTTACTCTTGATGAGCTTGAAGCTGAACTTAAAAGAAGAAAAAATGCTTTTAATAAAAAACTATAAATACTTGTTTTGGATTTGTTGCTAATTTAGTTTATTCCAAAGTTGGTACAGATTGTGAAATTAGTACTAATTGTAACTCATGTTATTTAAGTAATGTTCCTAACAGAGGTGACTGTGAAGTTGGTACTCTGTTTTTAAAAACTTCTCTAACTGATGATGGCTGAAATGAAAGCCGAAACAAGCATCTTGCTTGTCTTAGAGTTTAAATTTGAATTGATATTATTACTTGTGTTTTGTAAATCTTTTCTTGCCTTGAATTACAGTTTTTGTTTAAAGGTTAAACTTTGCCCGATATTGTTCGTGAGAATAGTATTGGGCTTTTTTGTTTTGATATTACTTATTTTATTAATTATATAAATATTTAAATTATGGACAATAAAGAAGAATTAATTATTGCTGAACTACAAGAATCTAATTTTGATAAATCTTGTGGTTTTCGTATTGGTGATACTGTTTGGTTTTCTACTGAACGTTGCTATGGTGTTATTGAAGATAAAGGTGTTGATATTCATACTAATATTCCTTATTATACTGTTCGTACTACTCCGAACCGTGTTTGCTCGTTTGTTCCGGAGCACTTTCTCAAAAGAGCCGAACATTGGCTTCTGCACTTCATTGCAGCCCCGTCATTGCATTTTAATCATAAAAACGATTAATCCTACATGACGCATACGAAAGTTTAACAGCGAGCCTTATTCGGTTTCATTTTGTATTATATAACAGAAACAACTTAAAAATATTGATGCTATGATTGATTTTGGTTATAATAATAAAAAGACTAATATTAAAGTTAATATTCTTCTTGCTGCTTTTCTTGAAATCGAACTTTATGATAATATTGATTGTCATGTTATGATTAATAGTCTTTTTAAGAAAAACATTGGCATTTGGAGTTATATTCATAAAACTGATGATGGCAGTTATCGTCTTAGAATATATGTCGATTCTGATAATAAACGGATTTTTATTTTGCATAAAATAAAGTTTGATGATAAAGTTAAGTGTTTTAAAGCTGGTCTTAAAATCATTCTTGCTTATATTTGTTGTTTAGCAAATGATGATAAAAATTCTGCTTATAATATAGTTGAGCATGAGAGTTTTTATATGAGAACTATTAATGAAATCATAGATACGTGTGAATACTTTGGTATTAATTTAAAAGATAAATATAATAAATATCATGCTACTATTGATTGTTATTTTCCTGATTTAATTGAATCTATTTTAATTTAATACTATGGTTACATTTTATACTTCTGATAAAAACGATAAAATTAAGATTATTATAATAGCTGCTAATAAAGATAGTGGTTATAAATCTGCCGTTCGTTATTTCAAAAAGAATTCTATTCCTGGAGTTCCTGTTGAAATAAAACTCTTTCATGAATATAAAGTTGATTTGCCTTATTTTAGTCAAATAATTAATTTTAGCGATAAGAAATGAATTGGGAAGTCAAATTTTGGATTAAAGCTATTATAGTTATTGCTATTACTATTGCTGCTATTATTGGTATTAGTGCAGCTTTAACTAAAGCTATATTATCATGAATCTATTCAATCCTCTACGGGGGGTCTCAATGTATTAATCATCATGAGCGGCTTAATTAGCGAGATAGTAATACTGGCAGTATTGACTATTATATGGTTTTGGAATGATTTAGTCAAGAATAATAAATATGATAGTGAGATTGTTATTCTAACTATTGTTATTATTCTTGGCTATTTAATTTATCTATATGTTTAATTTAACCAATGTAAAGTTATGAGTAAAAATTACGATGAAGTTGGAGTTGTTCGTCAACTTAACAAAGTAAACGGAGTTAAAATTAGTGGTGGTAAGAAAATCACTATTGTTGTTGGTGCTGCCTTAGGAAATAGCACTAATGGCAAAATTGATTTTCTTTGTAACTATTGTGGTTATACTCGCGTTTATTCTGATGTTGCTGAACAGAAGAAAACTAAAGAAGTTGAAGAGAATAATGATGTAGTTGCTAAACATAATCGTAAGATTGATTTAGCTTCTAATGTTACTAAAATTATGAATAGCAAGAAAGCTATTCGCAAATAATCATGGTAACGTTTAATTTCTCTTTTAATCCACCAAAGAAGAAAAGAGAACCGCCAAAGAAAGAAGTCATTCTTGTTAAACAAGCTACTGGCATTGTAGTTAATGATGAGAATGGCTTTACTAAATGTAATTATCAAGGTAATCTTTATACTTTTACTCTTAAAAGTTTTGATACTTATAAGAAAAAGACTGTTTATATGCGCAAACGTGATAAATATGGACATAGAATTAAGATTATTCGTGATAAAGACAATCGTTGTAAGATGAATAGAAAATTTTATTCTGCTTTATCTACCGGTCTTATTGTAAAAGGAAAAATAATCAAAACTGTTGACGATTTAGTTCTTTTTGATGTTATTTCTTCTTACAATCCTGCTGATGTTGTCGAAATGGCGGAAGCTATTAGAGAATTTAATAAATATAATAACAATGATAAACTTGAAGTTAATTTCGATTGGTAATGAGATTTGATATTGGAAAACGAAACAATGATAATGTTGTTTTAAATAAAGGTCAAGAAGCTGCTGTTACCAATCTTATTGATTTTATTGCTGCACCTTTTGATGCTCGAAATAATATTCAAGCATTATGCGGTGCTGGCGGTGTAGGTAAAACTTTTGTTACCAAATATGTTATTGACCATTGTAAGTTTAGTTCTTCAATGATTCATTGTGCTGCTCCTACTCACAAGGCTTGTCGTGTTTTAAGTAATGCTACTAAACATAGAGTTGAAACTATTCAGAAAACTTTTGGATTTCGTCTTGATGTTAATATTGAAGATTTTGATCCAAATAATCCTGCATTCAATCCTATTGGTAGTGTAAAAATTACAGATAATAATTGTAGAGTTCTTATTATTGATGAAGCTTCTATGCTTAATCGTGCACTCGTTAATTATATTTCTCGTTATTGTGCTCGTCAGAAAATTAAAATTATTGTTATTGGTGATGACAGCCAATTAAGTCCTGTTAATGAATCTGTATCATCTGCTTTTAAAATGGCTGTTAAGATTAATCGTTTAACAGAAATTGTTCGTCAAGATGATGATAATCCAATAAGAGAGCTTCTTGATATTCTTCGCAAAGATATTAAGAATAAGACTTATAATTTTCTTACTTACATTAATAATCATAGAAGAAATGTAATTGACGGTAAAGGTTATGTAGTTGTTGGAATTGATGATTTTACCGAACTTGTCGCTCGTGCTTTTAGTAATAAAGATTTCGAGAAGAATGTCGACCTTAATCGTTGTATAGCTTATACTAATGGAGCTGTTGGAATTTGGAATAGATATGTTCGTAATAGTATTATTCAAAGTGCTGAAAAATCTATTCTTAATAACAATGACCTTATTATGAGTTATGTAACTATTGTTGACGAGTTCAATGATATTATTATTAATAATAGTGAAGATTATATTATTCGTGATATTCTTAATTTTACTGACCCCGATTATGGATTCAAAGGATTTATGGTTAAGTTTCAAGCTATTCATGGCGGTGCTATAACTAAACCTCTCTTTATTATTAATCATACAGACCAATCTACATTTATAACTTATTGTCAAGAACTTAAATATCTTATAGATGATGCCAAAGCTGCAAATAAAGAAATGGCTGCTTCTAAATGGAAAAAATATTTTGCTTTTAAACGCAAATATTTAATTCTAACTGATGTTCGAGATAGTCTTGGTAATATAGTTTTTAAACGTGATATTGATTATGGTTTTGCTTTGACTTCTCATAAAAGTCAAGGTAGTACATATAAAAACGTTTTTGTAGATGTTAATGATATGGTTTATGATAAGAATGGACATCCTTATACTGATGCTGACGATTTGCGTCGTCGTCTTTATGTTGCTTGTAGTCGTGCATCTAATTTTCTTGTATTAAGATATGGATAAAATTACTTTTAGAGAAATTGGTGTCAACAATATTGATAAATATATTGGTAAAAAATGTATAGTAGATGGAAAGAAATTTATTATTATAGGTTATACTACTGACCATCCTTTATTTATTCTTGCTGCTGTTAATCCAAAAGATGGAAGGTGGAATGATGATAATGCTTATGAAGATTTTAGTGTTTTTGATAGAATGGATGTTGTTCTTAAGAAAATGCCTAAAGGAACTACTTATTCATATTCATATTATGTATTTATATAATGTTGTTTTATATGACAGTAGATACTTGTGAGCATTGTAAAGATTGTCCTAATAGGCTGTTTAATACAGGTCGTACTATTGAAGTAGGAATTGGTACTATAACTTCTAATATTCTTATTATTATTCCTCGTACTTATGGTAAAGAGAAACGTGATAAGTTTATTAATATTTTAAAAGCTATGTGGCTTAGTATTACTAATTACGAACTACTTGAACAAGCGTATGTTACTTATGATATTAAATGCCCTTGTTATTCTAATTATAATCTTGCTGGTAATTCCAATAAGTATTGTGCAAGAATATTAGGCAATGAATTACTTGGTCTTAAATATATAAAATATATAATTGTTTTTGGTAGGGCTTTTGATGTTGCTTTTATTGATGGCAGAGAAAGAAAAAGCACTATTATTAATGGTTATCCTATTTTATATATTCCTCTCTCGTTGAATAAACTTGATGATGTCAAGCATTTATTTGCTGTAAAAGATAAATTATTCAAAGCTATTACTTATATTAATAATAAAAGAATTTATGGGCAGTGATTAGATGTGAATGTTACGATGTAGAAGTTCTTCCTAATTTCTTTTCAATTACTTACGTTGATTTAGCTTCTTTTCTTGAAACATTTAAAGATTGTGTTAATGATAAAAGTGAGCCTATTCCTATGATTCAAAAACTTACTGTTAATGAGATTAAAAATAGACTTGCTAATATTAAACGTAAATCTTTTTATATTACTGATAAAGACGATTCTCAATTATTTAAAATGGTTGAGTATATTAATGGTTTTATGATCGATAAAGATGGTGTTCCTATTCGTACCGATTTATATGGATATAATAGTCGCAGTTATGATAAACTCATGGTTGCGGCTTTTTTAATGTATTTTAATCAGTGCGATACTACTAAAGAACTTATTACTAAACTATTTAATACAAGTAAAAAAATTATCGAGTTTCAAGATAAAGATAAAAAAGAAATTCATAACGATTTTCTTATGAGAAGTCTTAATAAGTTTGGGCTACCTTATATTGATATTGATGTTATGAAAATCTTTGCTCTTAATAAAGCTGGTACTTATATTGATAAAAATAATGAAAAGAAATATATTCCTAAAGGTCTTAAACAGACTTCTATTAATCTACAATGGTATGAGTTGTTAGAATATGAATTACCACCGATATGCGAAAAAGATGCTGATATTTATAATCAGATTCCTAAGTATAAAGGTATGAGTATTTGCGAACTTAATAACGTTGTTGAGAAATGGCATAGATATATTATTGATGAATATATTCTCGATATGCTTCATTATAATCTTAATGATGTTTTTATTGTTGCGGAAATTGTTCGTCTTTATTCGAGTGAAATTAAATCTCGTTATGCTGTTACTGCAAGTTATGGAGTAGATGTTCTTAGTAGCAGTCGCAGTAATATGGCTGATATTCTATTTCAAAAGTTCTATACTAAATTTAGTGGTATTCCATATAAACAATGGAAAGATGGCAGGACTATTAGAACTGCTATGAGTCTCGGTAAGATTATATTTGATTGTGTTCGATTTAAAACTCCTGAATTGCAAAATCTTCTTGCTGATATGAAGAAACTTGTTCTTTATAAAGTAAGTAAAGATGCGTTTAGTAGGACTGTTAAGATTGGAAATACTGAATATAATCTTGCTACTGGCGGTTTGCATAGTGCTGATAGACCTATGGAAATATGGAGTACAACTGAATGGAATGGAATTTATCATTCCTCTACGGGGGGTGTTACCGATAAACCCGCTAATAGAAGATTTACTATATATCATGCTGACGTAAGTGACGATGCGTCATAATTTTGTGAATTGCTGGAAACTCGTGAAGATAATAGTGCTACAACACAAGATGAAAGTCTAAATGTGAATGCTTGAAAAACTATTATTATATGACAATCAGCAGCCAAGACTCTAAATAATGATGAGAATCATAATATGAGTAAGGTTCATCGACTATCCCGTTATGGGAGTACATTTATTAATTATATAAATGGAAGCGCAAAAATTCTTGAATTTATTTCCATATTGAAAAGTTAGATATTATCTTAGCAAAATAATTTTAAAACTTATATTGTTATGGTTCAATTTAATTTTTCATTTAAAAAGAAAAGTAAAAGTAAACGTGTAAATCCGATTACTAATGCAACAGAAAGCGCTCATGGTAATTATGGAGAAGTAAGAGCAAAAGATAATTTTGCTTATGGGGAATGGTCTAAATATGCTAATCTAAAATGTGTTTATAGTATTAAATGTAATGTTACTAATAAACAATATATTGGCAGCACTACTGATTTACAAATGCGTCTTAGTAAACATTTTAGCCATTTACATGCCGGTAATCATCCTAATACTAATCTTCAAAAAGATTATACTAAATATGGATTTGATAATTTTACTATTGAAATTTTAAAAACTTGCGATAATCTTCTTGAAGAAGAAAGAAATTTTCAAATTAATATTGGTATTGATAATCTTTATAATATGAAAATTAGTAACTATTATATGGATGATGAATTGCGTCAAAAATATGCTAATTCTGATAAATCTTCTCATAAAACTAAAGAATATCGTGAAAAAATGAGTAATTTAAAATCTAATTATATTGCTCAATTTGATTTAGCTGGAAATCCTATTGCTATATGGGATAGTGTTAATGAAATTCATGAAAAACTTGGTTATACTTGTAGTGTTATTCGTTGTGGTTGTAACGGAAGTAAAAAACATCCTTATGGATATTATTGGAGATATTGTGATAGTCAAGGAAATATTCTTGATAATGGTTATGGAAATAAAAAAGAATAAGATATAGTCAGACTTATAATGAAAGTTATAAGGTTAAATGGTCGTCTTACTACCCTTCTATAATGGCTTATTATGGTGTTGCTCCTAAACACATGATTAAATCTGCTTTTCGTAATCTTATACAGTGGATGAAAGATACTCGTGTTGAAGTCAAACATAGCAATGAAGCTGTTATTGATGGCATCCCTCGTGATGTATTTGCTCTTGTTCTTAAAATTGTAATTAATAGTATATACGGTAAATTTGGTTTTGAACAAGGACCTCTATATGACCGTCTTGCTACTCTTCAAGTTACTGTTAATGGTCAACTTATGCTTCTCATGCTTTGTGAAGAATTAGAACTTAATAATATTCAAATTATATCCGCAAATACCGATGGTCTTATGGTTAAAGTTTATGAAGATAAAAAAGATGACTTTGACCGTATTATTAATTGGTGGCAAACTACTACTGGCATGAGTATGGATGCTGATGTTCTTCATTGTCTTATTGCTCGTGATGTTAATAATTATCTTGCGCAGTTTAGAATTAAGAATAAGAAAACTGGTGCTTTAGAACTTGAAGACGAACTTAAAGGTGACTTTAATCCTCTTATGTATGCTAATGATTTACAGAAAGGTTATAGTATGCCTATTGTTGCAGAAGCTGTTTATCAGTATTTCATTAATAATATTCCTATTATGACTACTCTTCAAAACAGTAACAATATACTTGATTTTTGTATGACTCAAAATGTAGGTCGTCAATTTCATGTTGAAGAAACTAAAGTCGTTAATGGCAAACTTCAAACTAAAGTATGTCAAAGATATGTTAGATTTTATGTTACTAATAACGGTTATACCGTTGAGAAAGTTCATAATGTTACAGGAGAACGTTCAAGACTTGCTGCTGGAATGCAAGTTTGTGTTATAAATAGTCTTGATGATGCCGATATTGTTAGTCGTAATATTAATTATAAATATTATTATGACAAATGTTATGATATTATCAATCCTATAAAACTCGGAATTACTCCTAAAGGAAAAGGAAAGACACAGATTCGTAAGAAAGCTGGTATGTATAATCGTTTGTTTGATGACTAATTATGAAAACTCTTTCTAATAATTATTATGATGATATTGCTACTAAGTGGGTAAAGGATTTTCATGCTAATGCTTCTTACAATCTTGATGCTATGAAAGAAGATTATGCAGAAATTTGTTCCACAATTATAAGTAAAAGTGTTGCTAAAAATCCTAATGTTAAAGTTATAGTTATTGTTGACTGTTATGAAACACGTTCTCATGTTGTAGACGTTTGTAAAAAAGCTGGTATAACTGAAACTAATTATACTTGTCTTAGTGCAGATTATATTAAAAGTAGTGTAAATTATAGATATAATATTGCTATTTATATTAATCTTAATACCATTTCTGGTGTTAATTGTGTTATTAGTAGAACAAAATTTAATTTGTTTATTATTAATAATGTTACTGCTAAAAAAGATAAATTTGCTGCTAAAGATAGAGCTGAAATTTATGCTATATTTCCAGCTATGAATGAAGCTAAAATTGCCGATATAAGTCGATTCACACTCCCCGTAGAGGAAATCCAAATTCCATGTTATCTTGACGATGCTGATAAAACTAAATATGATGAATATTGTGATTATATTAGTAGTTGTATTAGCATATTTGGTAATCTCGAAACTATTGATTTCGCTCGTATTGGTAATAAATTTACGGGAGAAAGTGCTGAACAGGTAAGACGTAATATTGCTTCTTATAATGGCTGGCATGAAAATCTTGATAAAAATAGTCCTTTTGATAAACAAATAGATGAATATTTTAATCCTATTGTTATCGAAGAAAAGGCTACTGCTGCTTATAATATTATGAGAGAAAGAAAGAATCTTCTTACTGATAATAAAGCTAAATTTAATGTTGTTGTTGATTTGCTTAAGAACGAGCTTGTTAATAAGAAAGTTCTTATTGTTAGCAAAAGAGCTGAATTTGCTGCTTTAATTACTGAATGTTTGCTTGATAATGATATTGCTTGTGGTGATTATCATGATAAGGCTGCTCCTAAAGCGATTATTGATGAAGAAACTGGCGATTATATTCGTTATAAAACTGGTGCTAAAGCTGGTGATATTAAACTTTTTAAATCTGCTGCTCTCTCGTCAATCAATCTGAAACGGTTCAACCTCGACCCAAATAGCGGCTCTCTAACAGACGCTGAACGTAATACCTTATTATATATATTAAGCATGAAAAATCGTTCGTCTGATGCGTTGGAAACAAGCGTAGACGCGATTATTTTCACCACCCCGTTTAATGATACTATTGAAGAGTTTATTTATCGCTTTAATGGTATTAGATTTAATGGAGATAGTGCTAAGATATATAAATTGTATATGGTTGGTACGTTGGAAGAAAAGGAACTCGAAAAGGAGAAACAATCCGTGCTGCATTCAATAGTTAAAAGAAGTGAACGTGCTAATTTTTTCATTAGTAATGATTGATATAATGGTAAGAATACATATCTTTGTCTATGTAATCATAAAGAAAACAAGTGGTCTTTGATACAATGGAGAATAAAGAAAACGAAACTAAAGAAAATTTACTTGCAGATAAAGTTCCTGCTGCAAGTAATAATGAACTTCAACATCAAACCAATAATCAACGCTTTTCTTCTATTAATCTTTTTGACGATAAACAATTAGCTGTTGCTGAAAACTTTCTCACTAAGATTATGCGAAGTGATAAGGGTGGTATTAAAAGTGTTAATGATGGTCTTGCTATTCTGATGAGAGCGCAAGATTTAAATCTTCCTTTTAGTACCTGTATTGAACATATTCATGTTATTAATGGTAAAACTGGTGTTGATATTCATGTTATAAAAGCATTATTATCAAAGGCAGCCATAACTTGGGAACTTACTAAAGATTATGTGGCTCAGTATGAATGTACTGATGGTTTTAATGTTTATGTTGATAATCTTCTTCCCGAATATGCTATTAGATGTAAAACTGCTGATGAAGCTACTAAGCTTGCAGAAGCTGATACAAATAACGAACATATTTATGTTTATCCTGTAAAATGGTATCAAGATTTTAATGGTAACATTTATCGCGATTACCAACTTACTGAACATCATAAAGTTGCTATTAATCAAAAACATGCTAATAACATTATTGCTGAAAAGAAGATTCCTGTTACTCGTATTCCTGCTAAGCCAGTAGATTTCGTTACCGAATATGAACTTGTTCGTAACGTTAATGGCAAGGAAGTTCGTGCTATTGGTCACTTTAGTTATAATGAAGCTCAAGCTGCTGGTATGTTCGACAAAGATACTTATAAAAAGTATGCTCGAATACTTATCGGTCATAGAGCTTTCACTTATGCTGCTCGTGACATTGCTTCTGATATATTATTTGGTGTATCGGAAACAACCGAATTGAAGATAGTATCTGGCGCTGAATTAAATGATGCTGATATTATTGATATTCAACCCGAAGAAATTAAGAATTAAATCAAGCCTCGAATTGAGGTTAATATTAACAATTTAAAATTTTAAATTATGAAAACTTTTAAAGGTAACGCAAAGTTGAGTTTTGGTCTTGGTGCAGTTAATGTTGCTAAACGTAACGCAGTTTCTGAACCCGAATTAGTAGTTAATCCTACTGTTGGTGGTTTCCGTATCACTCCTGCTGTTTCTCGTGCATTAGGTCTTACTAATGGTGGTTATATCATGTTTGTTTCTAACATTGATGCTATTGAGCAAGCTATTGCTAACAAAGACGAAAACCTTGTTGCTTTTTGTGCAGAAGAAAATATTGATATGAGCACTCCTGAGGGCGTTAGAGCTATTCACGAAGCATTCGATGAATGGGGTATTGCTAAGGGTATTCAAATGTTTGACAAGAACGGTAACGCTGTTAAGACTAAAGAACGTATATCTAAGACAGACAAAGTTGAGTATGTTACTAACAACTTTGATGATGTTCTGAAAGTTGCTATTGAAAATGGCGAACCCGAATTTGCTGCTTCTCTGCAAGTTGAGGGTATTACTAAAGAAGAACAAATTGAAATTCTTGCTAATGCTGTTAATCCTGAACAAGTTAACAAGTATTACGGTTCTAAATGTAGTAATTCTTCTAATCTTTCCGGAACTGGTGTTTCGCTTACTTTCTCTGATTCTGCCGTTTGGGGTGCATTGAAAGAAGATTTGGGCGAAGAAGCTAAGAAAATGTCTCGTACTTTTGAAGTTGATGTTAAAGAACTTCGTGAAGTTCCTTATTTCAACGGTCATAAAGAAGTTATCGTTAAGGCTGCTATGCTTGGCGAATTTAAAGATGCAGAAAGCACTCGTAAGTCTAAAGGCGATGACGATGCTGCAACTGACGAAGTAGCTGAATAATATAATTCTCCATCTCTGATTACCTTATAAACCCGAACATGATACAAATGTTGATTGTTCGGGCTTTCTTATATCTAATTTTAATAATTATTTAAACGTTTAAATTATGGCTGAAATTAAAACTGCTGGAGTTGCAAATCCAGCAAATGATGCGAATGAAACTAAAGTTGGTAACACTGCTACTACTGCTGCTCCTAAGAAACGTCGTCGTGGTTTAGGTGAGGTTCGTGGTACTACTCGTCTTAAATTTGATGAAAGAGATATCGACCAAGCTACTGGTTTGTTTAAAGCTCATCTCGAAAGTGTTGAACTTGCATGGGCTACTCAAAAAGAAGATAGTTCTTTAGTAAGTTTTGCTGGTCTTGCTGTTCCATCTTTAGTATTTACTTTTGCATCTAATGCTAAAGACCCAAGTGTAAGAAAATATATTACTCTTCGTATTTCTCCTGCTGAAAGTAATGCTCTTACTATTCCTGGTGGAGATGATGCTTGGAAAGTTGAACAGCCGATGAATTGGTTGAAACATATTCTTAATGTATTTGTTCTTAAAGGTAATGCTATGAGCGAAGAAATGATGGATGCTCTTGAATTACCTTTTGAAGATTTCAATGATGATATGGAATATGTTCCTGTTGAACCTGAAGTTGTTCTTGCTGGTTGGAGAACTTTGTTTGAGAATTTCTTAGCTTATATGGAAAATAACGGTAAGCCTGTTTATAAATCTGCTACCGGTAATTATCTTCCTCTTTGGATTAAACTTATTCGTTTTACTAAGATTAAAGGTCAATGGAAACCTGTTGCTTCTGGTAATTCTGCTGGTGATTTTGCATTCCCGTCATTTGTTGGCACAGGATATATAGAATTATTTGACCAAAATCGTGCTCCAGTTCTTCATGTTGATGCTTCTAAAGAAAGTATTATTTATCGTGAAGTAGCTAAAGCTCCTACTGCTCCTCAAATTCCTGGTATGGCTCCTGCATTTAATCCGCAAGTTCCTGTTGGTGCTCCTGCTGCTGCCGCTGCTCCTATGGGAATGGGTGCTGTTCCTCAAGCAAGTGTTAATCCGACTGATGATTTGCCGTTCTAAAACTGTGTTTATATAATTGCTGATGGTTGAAAAAGAGTTGTAATAAAACAACTCTAAGTTTGGTTAGAAAGGTCTGAATTGCTATTTTGGCAGTTCAGACCTTTTTCTTTTATATGCAATCGAGAATGATAATATGAGACGAAATATTAATAATACTAATCTAACCAAAAGTTATATATTTAGCAAAATCAGTCAAGTTACAATATTTGCTGTTTATACCGGAATTAGTGACTATGTTATTCAACATTGTATTGATACTGGAGATTTGATTTCCAGTCCTTTTCGTGTTGATGAACATCCGAGTTTTGGTTTTCGTTATAATGACAAAGGTATGCTTAAAGGTAGAGATTTTGCTGGTTATTTTTGGGGTGATTGTCTTGATGCAGTTGCTTATGTTTTGTCTGGTATTGTCAATAGAAATATTAATATCAATAATAAGAATGATTTTCAATTTGTTCTTCGTCACATTGTATATACTTTTCGTGATATAATTTATGGAAAAGAAAAAGACGATAACGTTAAACTTCAAATAGAAACTTCTCTTCAATCTATTCGTAGTACTAAAAGTATTATTGAAATAGTTCCTCGTCCATGGAATAATAATGATAAAAGATATTGGAATCAATTTGGTATTAGTCTTAATCATCTTAATACTCATTTTGTTTATGCTATTGACCAATATTATATTAATCGTTATATCAATCCTGAACCTAAATATTTTTATGATAGCAAAGACCCTTGTTATGCTTATGTATTAGGACAAGATAAAAATGGTATATATAATATAAAACTATATTTTCCTAATCGTAAGAAAGGCGATGTTCGATTTATTACTAACAGTAATCATATCGAGGGTGTGCTAAACCTTGAACTTAATAATTATGATTATATAGTTATTACTAAAAGTAGTAAAGATAGACTTGCTATTGAGAATCATTTTATACAGTTCAATCCTCTACGGGGGGTCTCCACTGATAGAATGTCTATTGGAGTTATTAATATTCCGTCTGAAACTTATAGACTTAAACAAAAAGAATATGATTATCTTTATGATAAACTTAACGATAAAGGTTGTATTATTAGTCTTATGGATAACGATATGACTGGTTATCGTGAAGCTATTTGGCTTAGAGATAATTATAATATTATTCCTTTTGTTATTCCTAAAGAATATGACGTTAAAGACTTTGCTGAACTTAAGAAAGAATATTCAGAAGAAATTGTTAATAAACTTATTATTGATGTTTATAATTATATAGAAGAAAACTATAAAGACAATGGAGAAAAAGATAAACTTGCTTGGAATACGGAAGAAAGTAGTGCTTTGCCGTATTAAAGATATGCACGAGAAAATAATAGTAATGATGCCGATTACAGCCCAACAAGAAAAAGAACTTGATGAAAATGAAGCTCTTTGTTTAGGCGAAGATTGTAATAATCTTACTATTGATAAACGTTCTACTATATGTTACGGCGAAGTAGATATTGATAATGAAGAAGATGCTGATGCTATTAAAAAGTTTGGTTTGCTTGGAAGTGGAGAAACTGATAACACGGTCTACTCTAATGTTGATTATAAAACTGGTATTTGTACTTTTGATAATGTACCTAAACAATTTCCTACTTCTGATGCTATTTTATGGTATAGACATAACGCTTGTCTTATTGGCAATCCTAAACGTGTGGTTATATTTAAATGCAATAAAAGTGATTTTTAAATTATGAGTTTTAATCCTGATGGTTTCGATTATAGATTCATGACAGAAGAAATAAAAACTAAAGGTCATGAAAAACTTCTTGATGAATTATTTAAAGAGCTTGATTGTTCAAGATATATCGAAAATGTTGGTTATCCTATTACTTATAATAGTTTTGCTTATGACCGTACTTGTTGGAAGTTTAATTATGTTTTAGACGATGAAATTGATAAAGGAATATTATCTGATGAACGATGTGCTGATTACCGAAAAAGATTTGAAACTCTTGATAAAGAAAACGAACTCTTCGCGAGAAATCATCCGGAAGTCGGTATCTATAAAAAAGGTAAAAGTAATAAGAAAAAAGAATCCAGTAATGATGCTAAACAACCTGTACGTAGAACTCGAAAAGTTAAAACTAAAGACATGTTTAGCGGAAAAATTACTACTGAAACTTTATCCGAAGATGGAAAGCTAAAAAAGACTGCTGCTGATAGACGTCTTGAAGCTCTTAATTCTCGTACTGTAAATTTTGCTTTTGGTGCTTTTAAACCTAAAAATAAAAATAATGATTGAATGGTTATATCGTAAAAATAATAATGAACAACCTTGTTGCTGGTCTGCTGAACTTCAAGAAAACATGAAAGACATTGTTGTTCGGTATGGTATTGTTGGAAAGACTATTCGTAATGATGTTTATAAGGTTGTTCAGAAAGATGCAGTTAAAGAAATTGCTTCTCGTTATAACGATAAACGTAAGCAAGGTTATATGTATCTTTCGGAAATTAAGGATGATAATGGAACACCCCCCGTAAAGGATAAGTTTGTTCTATATGATTATCTTTATGCTTATCTTCCATCTTATAGAAATAATGAAAACAACGGTGCTATACTTCCTATGCTTGCTAAAACTTATAGCGGTAATGTATGGAAAAAAGTTCCTGTTATGCTTGGACAGTATAAAATCAATGGACTTCGTTGTTTAATTAGTGCTTATAAAACTAATGATTTATTTCGTTCTGTACGGCTTCGCTTTCAAAGTCGTGAAGGAATAATTTGGAATAGTCTTGATAATCTCGAAGATTATTTACTTGATATTCTGCCTTGTGATTTTATTAATAACATGGTTGAAAATAATTGGAGTATTGATGGTGAAATTTATCTTCCTGGTCATACTATTAATGAAATAAATCATTTTGTTAAAGATGTAAATTGTAAAGAAAATAAGCTTTTACAATTTTGGTGTTATGATATTGCTATTCAAGATATGGTTCAGCATAAGCGAAATGAAATTCGTGCAGAAAATCTTCCTAAAGCTAAATGGTTTTATGATAAAGAATCTCATCTTAATAATACTGATAGATTGATTAATTTAGGTAGTTATGAAATATCAACTGATAAATCTGCTGTAACTTTTAGAGATAAATTTATTAAAGCTGGTTTTGAGGGACTTATTCTTCGTAATCCTAACGTTGACTATCAATTTGGTCGTCGTCGTGTTGGTTACATGGAAAAGTTTAAAGATAAAACTGATGGCAAATTTATAATTATTGATATTCAGCGTGAACAAAAACGTAATTTACCTATTATCGTTTGTCAAAATGATATTAACAATGAAACGTTTAAAACACGTTTTAGTTATCCACATGCTCAACAAGAAGAAATTCTTAATCATAAAGAAGATTATATTGGTAAATATGTTTTTATTAAGTTTGGTGAAAGAAGTGGAATAGGTAATGTTCCGTTTCATATTAAAGAAGTTTATTTATTATAATTATGCCTACGTTTAATTTTAAAATTAAAAAAGATGTCGTAAATGTAATTGATAAAAAACCTGATAAGAATATTGGTACTATTGATACTAATAATGTTCGACTTTATTTTGAAGTTATAAATAGTAAGAAAGTTGATAGAGAAAAAACTTATTATTCAGCTTTCTTTAAAAGTCTTTTTCTCTTTACTGATTTTAAAGCTAAATCATATAATATTCTTCAAAGATATAATCAAGAAGAAAAGCGATATAATTATTATATTTGTCTTTATGAAGAAGAAGTTGATGATGCTATTAAACTTAAAAGAGATTATACTGGTGCTTATCGTATTTATATAGGATATATTATTCCTAATTGTAATAAGGATTTTAATGTTAATGTACATCTTATAAATGATGTCAATGTAGAAAAAGCTGTTATTTATCGAATTTATTAAGCATATTAATCTGGCTACTAATGGTTATAATACTGTTAGTAGCCTTTTTTATGCTCATACTGTAACCGATTACGAACATGTTAGAAACAACTGCCAACACACGCGAGAATACCATTCTTTTGCCCTATGAGAGACTTTCTCATTTGTCCTTTACAATTATATTGATTTTCGATTACGTTCAGCACAAGGCTTTAGAATAAGTCGTTTCGTATTATATAATACAAATAAAACTTTTATATATTTGATATAACAAATAATTATAATATGGATTTTAATAAAAGACCTCTTATTGGTATTGCTGGAGTTAAAAACTCTGGTAAAGATACTGTTGCTTCTATGATTTGTCTTATTCAAAATCGTGGTACTTATTCTACTTTTAAACATTGGAATGAACATGGTGATGAATATGTAAAATCTGTTATTCATTTTGCTGATGCTATGAAAGATGCTATAAGCAATGTTTTTCATATTAATCGTACTCTTCTCGATGATAGAGCTGTTAAAGATATGATGTATTATAATCCTGCTACTCAAGAAATTATTAATGAACATAATGTTATTAAAGGCAAGATTAGTCGTTACGGTTATGAAGAACTTCGTGATTTAGGCATGCCTAATAACGAATGTGCTATTAAAGTTAGACATCTTCTTCAATGGTTCGGTACTGATATTTGTCGTAATCATATTAACGAAAATATTTGGGTAAGAACTTGTATGAATCGTGCTCAACATCTTAAAAATTATAATGGTTATTGTATTATTGCTGATGTTAGATTTCAAAATGAAGTTGATGCGATTCTAAAAGCTGGCGGGATTGTATTTCGTGTTAATAGAAATGACGCGAGTGCTAAAGATAATCATGCAAGTGAAAATATAAATGCTCTTACTGATTGTATAGATATTGATAATAATTTTGGTCTTATGGGACTTTATTATAATATTTATGATAAAGTAATGAAATTGATTAAATAGTTGATTCCTCTACGGGGAGTGTTACTTGTATAATTAAAATTATGGAAAATACATCTGATAATGTAGCTGTTGCTCTTGTATATGAAGCTTGCCCTGTTTGTGGTAAACTTATGAATGAGCAAATTGTTATGAATAAAATACTTACTAAAAAAGCTGCTAAAGAAATTGAAGAAGCTAATGGCAAATGTATTGGATATAGCAAAGATGCTTGTGATTCATGTAGTGAGCATAAAGATGAATGTGTATATGCTGTTGCCATAGATGAACGATTCAGCGAACCTAATAATCCTTATCGTACTGGTCAAATTGTTGGTATTAAAAAAGATTCTGATTTTGTTAAAGCCTATGAACAATTTGTTTTTGAGACCTATAATGGTGTTAAATATATGTATGTAGATATTAAAGCTGGTATAAAAATTGGTTTATTTAAATAATATAACTTATGAAAATTATAGAACCGAAAGTTGAGTTTATGGAACAACATGATTTTAATAGTCATGTTGCTAATTGTGCAAGAGTTTGCTATAAAAAAGAAAGTGGTGATGATGCAAGAACTGTTAATAATTTAGTATTAAATAAGCATTTTAGTATGCTTCGTCATTATACTTATTATTATATTATAAAAAATAATTATATTCCTATGATATATAATTTTGCTACTGCTATTCAAAATGGAATAGTAATAGCAGGTTTGGACATAAAAGTAGATTATTATAATAATTGTGTTTTTGTTGTCGCTAATGGTCAATTTGTAAATGAGCATATTAATATAATACGTGCTATAAAATATTTTGAAGTTGATAAAAATGAGTTTAAAAATTACGAAATTGGTTATAACATGCTTCGTTATACTTTTAAAGTTACTACTCAAATAAGCACTTCAAGAGAGCTTAATCGCGTTAGTCCTAATAATATTTCTGAACAATCTACAAGATATGTTTATGAAGATGGAACTATTTGTCGTCCTCATTGGATGACTGATGAAGAAGTAAATTATTTAAATAATAAACCTATCTTTATAGAATGGTGTGATATTCATGAAAAAGCATTTATTTATATAGAGAGTTGTAACAATTCTTTTAATAAATATAGACTTCTTGTTAATAAAGGTATGCATCGTCAAGATGCTCGTGGTGTTCTTCCTCTCGATACTGCAACTGTTTGCATTTATACTTATTCTATTGATGAATGGCGTCATATTATTGATTTGAGATATTATGGTACTACCGGAAAACCTCATGAAAATGCTAAGATTATTGCTGGTATGATTAAAGATGAACTTGAAACGTGTGGTTATGATTTTAAAAATTTTAAAGAAGAAAATTAAAGTTAGTCGAATCCTTTGTAAACATGGTGAAATAGAAATGTATTATCATTGCAATAATGGAAGATATAAAAATGGACGTATAAAATGCGGTATTGTTTATGATGTTTATAAAGTTATTAGATGTTGTGAATGTAGAAAAATCCTTTATAAAGAAAAAGTTGCAGTCGGCAGTAATGCTAATCAACTTTATTATAAATTTGGCATAATAATATGAAAAAGAGTAAACGTTATATTAAGAAACTTACTAAAACTCCTCTTATTAATAAGAGAGTAATGAATTATATTATCAATAATTCTAATATTTGCAAGCATGCTATTAAAGAGCTTAAACTTGCTGGATACGGTAATGGTGAAGATATACTAAATGATTGGATGTATCAACAAGTAATTGAATCTATTGCTGTATTTGCTTCTCATGGCAATAGTGGTTCTTCTGCTCCTTATGAAATTAATCTTGTTAAAAAACTTTGTAATTGGGATATTATTAGTCCTCTTCGTTTTACTGATGATGAATGGATGCAAATAAGTAATGATGGTACTTGTCAAAATATTCGCAAAAGTGATGTTTTTAAAGAACCAAATGGTGATATTAGTTATAATAGTGCTTTTACTAAAAAACCTATCAAAAGATATAGTTTTGCTACTAAAGAATGGACTGAAATTAAAAACACTGTTTGTTGGAGTGGAGGTTCGTTTGAACATGAAAATAATATTTTAACTGGTAGATACTTTAATACATGTATTTTATGGAAACATGATATTATTAAAGGTTGGATGCCTAAAGAAAAAGAAACTATTAAATGTGTTGAAGTAGAAATTTCTCCAGATAATTGGATTATGGCTGTTGATAAAGATAATACAAGTCTTTTATTTCTTTCTTGCAATTATAATATACAATGGAAAGAATGTCCTTGTATGAAAGGTATTCGCCTTGAAGATGTAACTCCCGAACTTGAAGAAAAAGCGTTTAATGAAATGAAAAATAAATAATTAATTATGGAAAAAAGTCTTTATGCAATTAGTTTTGAACTTGAAAGTCTTATTGATAAGATTATTGAAAGTGACGGTGAAATAACTGATGATATTGAAAATCAACTTAAGATTAGTAAAGAAGAACTTTATCAAAAATTAGGTAATTATCGTAGAGCCGTTTGTATGATTGAAAATCGTGCTGCTGCTTGTAAAGCTGAAAAGCAACGTCTTGATGTTCTTCAAAAAACTCGTGAAAGAGCTGCTAAAAGATTAAAAGATAGTATGCTTGAAGCTTTACTCCTCTACGGGGAGACTGGAAAAGCTGGAAATAAAGTTATTGAACTTGATGATTGCAGACTTTCTACTCGTGGTACTACTGAATGTATTGTTGAAACTAATCTTGTTCTTAAACTTCTTGATGCTTGTTTAGATAGATTCAGAGAACTTTGGAATACAGATATGCTCGACTATGATAAAGATGATATTGATAATCTTGATGTAGATGGTTTTATTCAAACTATTAATCAAAATTTTGCTGCTGAAAACGAAGATGTTGCCGAGCATATTAAAGAAAAGCTTGGAACGCTTTTTACTCGTGATGATTTAGAATCTACTAAAGTTAAAGTTGAAATAACTATTCCTCTTATCGAATTATGCAAGATGATTAATTATGATATAATTAATACTTATTTCAACCATGAACATCAAGCTAATATTAGTATTGATAGTTCTAAATCTGATTATAAATCATATATTCAGAATCGTAATGCTCAACTTCTTGTTGCATATCTTTGTCAAAATCAATCTCTTCAAATTAAATAATTATGGCTTATAGTACACGTGGTGTTCCTTGGGTTTATAAAGGTGTAACTGATGTTACTCATTGCAAAACTTCTATGGAATGTATGGAAGCTGCACATCTTAATTTTAATGTTAAGAAATGCGAGCTTGTAGCAAAAATGAATGTTTCTGATAATGTTGATAAAACTCTTGATGATTTGCTTGAAGCTAAAAGAAAAGATGTTGAAGCGCATATCAACGGAAAATATATGTATTCTAAACTTGATAATGCTTTTTGTACTTATCGAGATGATACTCATATTCCGTTAGGATATGTAAAACAAAAATATACTATTGTTCAAAATAATGCTGCTTTTAAATTTTTCGATAATGTTATTGGAGAAAATGGAGCTATTTGGCAAACTGCTGGTTATTTTGGTAATGGCGAAAGAATTTTCGTTAGTGCTAAACTTCCAAACAATATTCTTGTTAATGGTGACCCTGTTGAAAATTATTTAGTTTTTGTTAATAGTCATGATGGTAGCTCTGGTGTTCGTATTTTGTTTACTCCTATTCGTGTTATATGTCAGAATACTCTTACGGCGGCTATAAGAAAATCTACTAATAGTATTAGTATTAGACATACTGAAAGTGTTCATAAGAATATTGAATTAGCCCATGAAGTATTAGGTATTACTAAAAAGAAAATTGAAGCGACTGAATACGCTTATAATGTTCTTTCTAAGATTAAAGTTACAGATGATGATGTTTTAAATTATATTTGTAATAATAATCTTACTGATAATGAAATTGATAATTTATTAAACACAGGTCATACGTTTAAACAACTTCTTTATCGTAATGGACTTGCTGTTACTGATAGTGATATTAGTATTCGTAAATTGAATACTATTATTGATACTTTTGATTATTATCAAAATGGTATTGGTCAAAAAGAAATTGCTGGTACAGCTTGGGGTGCGTTTAATGCTATTAGTGGATATTATTCTAATGTAGATACTTCTACTGATGGAACTAAACGCATGGATAGTTTGTTATTTAACGATAAAGCTAAGAAATTAGAAAAAGCTGTTAGTTATGATTGGTAAATAAATTATTAAACAAATAAATAAAAAGAAATTATGGAACGTGTAAATATTAATGTAAAAATTTGGAAATCTTGTGATGAAGCTATTATTCCTCAATATGCTAAAGATGGTGATGCAGGTATGGATTTAACAGCCGTTTCTTATGAATATGATGAAAAACTTCAATGTCATATTTATCATACAGGATTACACATGGCTATTCCAGAAGGTTTTGTTGGTCTTATCTATCCTCGTAGTTCTAATCGTAAAACTAATGCTTATATGACAAATCATGTAGGTGTTATTGATAGCGGTTATCGTGGTGAAATTCTTGTTTGTTTTAAAAACAGAGATGAAAAAAATAATTATTCAATGCCTTATAAACCAGGCGATAGAATTGCCCAAATAATTATTATGCCTTATCCTAAAATTACTTTTAACGAAGTTATTGTTAAAACTGATTTAGGAAAAACCGAAAGAGGAGATGGCGGTCATGGCTCAACAGGAAAATAAATTAACTCCTATCGGCTCTAATAATCTTCCAATTATTGGAGCTGATTATTTTAATGTTAATACCGGAAAACCTTTTAGAGTTATTGAATATCATAATAAAGTTTTGCATATAGGAGATAAATGGATACCTGCTGTTTGTTATGCTGGTGTTGATAATGCTGGTAAACTTAAACCTAAAGTATTCGTTAGAACCCTTTCTGATTTTCAACAAAATTTTGCCGAATCTGTTGATAGATTTGGTGATTATTATAAATTATAAATTATGGGAAAGTATATTGGAATTAAAATGATTGAAGCTTATCCTATGAGGGCTTCTATGGCTGTAAGTAATGGATATAAAATTGGTAATTCTCATCCTGATGATATGGGATATGTAATTACTTATCCTGATGGTTATAAATCATGGTGTCCTGCTGATGTATTTGAAAAATCATATTATCATATTCAAGATGAAAATGGTGATATGTTATATCGTAATGATATAGAAAATTTCATTGCTAATAAAGAAAGTATTAAGATTGGTACTAAAACTACTAATACTACTCTTACTACTGTTACTGGTTTTGAAGTCCATGGACAATCTTCTTGTGTGAAAGCTGAAAACTTTAATATGGAAACTGGTGAACAATATGCTGTTGAAAAGGCTAAAGACCAACTTTGGTTTGCTTTAGGGTTTGTACTTCAATGGGCTAAAAATGGTATTAAACGAAATAAATAAAAACTTAATATTATGACCGTATATGAACTTATTGAAAAACTTCAAAGTTTTAATCAAGACATGGAAGTTATTGTTCATGATAATCGTTGGGATGAAAATTTAAATATTGTTGAAGTTGAATATCATGACGATAAGGTTGCTGTTGTAGTCGAAGAATAAAAATAAAGTTTTATATGTTATACATGGCAAGACTGACATTACTGCCAGTCTTGCCGTTTCTGCCGTTTATTCTAATAAAGACATGGAGACCCCCCGTAGAGGAATCAAATAGGTTCATGCTCATCCTCTACGGGGAATCTGCAATAGTCATAATTAGATGAATTACTGAGCCGGTATTGCTTGTGAAAGTAGTATCGGCTAATTTTATATTGAACTTACTAATTTTAATAATTATATAAATATGGATGCACAATTAAGAGTTTTTGAATTTAAGACAAAAGATGGCGATAATGATATTACTCGTTATGCTGTTCAACAAATGACTGATAGAGGTTTTAGAACTCTAACTATTAAAGTTGGAACTGATTTTAAAAATACTGTATTCGATAAGAAAACAGATGCTACTAACTTTATGAAATTAATTAAGAAATTATGATATTCGTTATACAAATAGTAATTGTAGCTGTACTTCTTATTAAGGGGCTTTGGCTACTTATAAAGAATTTTGATGATGTTGTTAAGACTATACAAGAAAATGAGAAACGTAATAAGTAATGCAATCCTCTACGGGGGGTCGGCAATAGTCATATTCGTATTAATCTTCTTAATCGTCTTAATCTTCTTAATCGAACTCATTTATAGATGGCTTATTCTAAAGCCGTTTCAGACACTTTCTCATTTGAGTAATACAAACTATCGTATTGACAAAGAAAATCGAATGTAGGCAAAAAGAAGCCTATTCTCGTAGATGTAACTATACAAAATATCCCCGCTTACCGTAATGGTAGGTGGGTATTTTATTTTTGTCGGCATTATGATGAGCATTATTAAATTAAAAACTCCTAACAGCACTAAAAGCACTATTAGGAGTTTTACGAAAAAGGTTTCTTTGCAGAGAGAACATCTTCGTTATATTTAACTCTATAAATATCAAGATTAACTTTATTTTCTTTATTCTTAGATACAGCTTGTCTTTGACTATAAACCTCTTAATATGCAACATGGTTATAAATTTTACATGCGAATTTAATTGGTATTCGTCTTATCCAAGCTATGGAATGAGAACAACTTCAAGTATAGCCAAACCTCTAACACCATTATCATGTAGAACTTTACAAGCTTTTCCGTAAATGGAATATCCAAAAACACTATACCCGTCAGCAGCACTATTCAACCTATTATCGAAACCCGAAGCAAGACTTTCACATTGTTCTTTAAGTCCAACAATACGTTGGTAGCGAAGATTTCAACCATTACCGTTGTAATGGATATAAGTATCAATACTATTTGTATATTTATCTTATATCGTCCTCTCTGCATTGACAAATATAGCATGAATTTTATTAATGCAAATAATTTTTCAAATAAAAATAATCCCGTCCACAGCATATTGTAGACGGGATTTCTATCAATTATATTAATCTCTAAGACTTTCTCCTATTTCTTTAACAGGAACAACAGACATAAGATTTTCATTAAGTTTATAATAACTATTATTATTAGGCAAATCTTGAAGTCGTTTAATACCACGAAGAACAGGAGTATTATTTGTTAAGAATACTTCTAATTTGGTTCTATGAGCATAACGACCAGTCTTATACTGTTCAAGAAGTTCACCATCATCAATAGCTTGTATAGCAATAGATAACGCTTTAAGAGTATCTTGAATACCTGTACTTGCAGCAACAGGACTACTCCAAAGTTTATCAGCTTCACCAACAAAACCCCACGGCGTATAAGCTTGTGATTCAGAAGCAAGACGGTCAGCATGATACATAAGAAGATTATACCAAATAGCTTCTTCATTATCATCATCTCCACCAGCAAGAGCAGTTAAAGCAATTGCTCCAACAATAGCAGCACCGGTATAAATAAAATCAGAAGCAACTCTTCTCATATTAGCACGTTCGCTTTCAGCAGCAAGCATGTAATTAAGATTAATATGAACAGCAAAATCTATAAGATTTTTACAGTAAGTTTGAATAGCACTAAGAACACTAATTTTATTTCCTTGTTCTTTAAGTTTTGCTATATCATTACTTGTATTAGTAAATGGAATACTAATAAAATCAATAAGTGATTTATAAGCACCTTTTTGAATAGTACCTAAACTTTCATCATAATAAGCATTCCAGCGATAACGTTTCTTAAAACCAGGATAAAGATGTTTATGAAATTGCATTACCATACCACCAAACCATTTAGTTTCAAGAAGAGCAGCACCGTTCTTATCATAAACACCATGAATAGTTTTGTTTACATTAATAACTTTATTAACAAACTTAGCATATTCTTTATAACTAAGTGGACTATCTGATTTTATTTCAGCATAACCATCTTTAGTAATTTCAAATTGACTATAAATATCTTTATGATTTTCTTTGAAATTCTTATCAGCTTCTTTAATCAGACGTTCTCTTTCTTCGATATACTTTCTTTTTTGTTCGTTAGTAAGAGCATTAACAAAACTATTTACAATAGTCTTTTTAAAAGTATTATATTCAAAACGTTCTTTTTCATTATTACGAATACGTTCTTTAAGAGCATTATATTCTTTTACTTGTTCTTCATTAAGAATATTCAAAAGAGCTTTTTCATCCATTTCTCTATGATATTGTTCTTTAGACATAATAGTCCAATTGCCATCATTATCTTGAACAAGTCTGTGACTTACCATCATAGCAAGAAGAACAGTATTTTGCATTTTATGTTCACCAATAGTTTGAGGAGTAAACATAAGACCTTTAACTTTCTTAATATAACCTCTTAAATCTTCTTCGCTAACTTCAGATTTTCTATCATAATCAACAACATTAGCCATCTTAATAATAGCATCTTGAAGAGAAGAACTTCTATCACTATACATTCCGGACATATAACTAACAATACCGCCAAAATATAGTGATTGAGCTTTAAGATAATCAGATTCATTAAAATATTCACGAGCAAGACGTTCCATACCAATATTAACGTTACCAGTAAGAACGTTAGCAATACCACCAGTAATATTCATGGTCATATATTTAGTACCAGAAATATTCTGCATCAAACCAGCAAACTTCAATAGTTTAGGAGCATTAATTTCTTTATATTGTTTAAATATAACACGACGAATATAATTTTTGACTTGTTCAACAGCTTTGTTATTATTAGTCATTTTATATTCAATTTCATTCTCACTACTAAGAGCCTCATCTTTAACAAGATTACCTTTAATCTTAGTTAATTGATAAGACTTATGTTGAGTAAGAGCATCAGTAGCACTATACAAAAGATGTTTGATAGTTTGAGTAGCAGCAGTATTAGCACTATTCTTTATGAATATATCAAAGACTTCATCCCAATCAGTATTAAGAAGTTCTTCATGAATCTTTTTATTTTCTTCTTCTATTTTAGCATTTTCAGCACGAACTTTTTCTCTACGAATAATAAATTCGGCTTGAGTTTCATCAGCATTTCTAAATGCAGGAACAGGAGATTTCTTTTTGCTATTATTAGCAAATATAGTTTTAAGCATAATATTAGGCATGATATAATCATTATCATAACTGATTTCATCATTATTATGCCAACGTAAATCATTAGGAACATTAGAACTAAAACCAATAAATCCTAAAGCTTGATGAGCAATTTCAGCAGCATTAAACGGAGTAGCTTTCTTTAAAGATGGAAGATAACCCTCATTAACAAAATATTTATTATTGTTAGTAAAAGCATAACGAAGCATTGTTTGCTGCATATAATCAATAGATTCTTTTTCATATTCATTAAGATTATTATAATTTATATTATCATAACCACTACCGATTTTATAATTACGAGAATTTTCTTTCCATTCCGGATTAGTAGTTTCCTTACGGGGTTCAATATTAGTTTGATTAATTTTAGGCGTCCATTTAGTTTTAACTTTAACGCCATTGTCGTCAACATATTCAGTAGTAGTCCAAATACGAAGAGGTTCATATTCTTTAGTATAAGGATTAAGAATATGGTTCTTTTTAAACCAATCTTCATATTCAGCTGGAGATTTCTTCATCATTTCTCCACGAACTTCATAATAATATTCAGTATTAACTATATTAGTATGTTGATTAATAAACTTAACAGCATCAGTTTTGGTTCTATTAATATATTTATTTTCATCTTTAGGTTTAATAGTTCCATAGAAAGTAGTATTAGGAACTAATTCGCCATCAGCATTACGTTGACTAAATACTTCGTCCCATACAGTAAGAAAATCACTACCACGATTAATAGCATCTTTACGCTGTCTTGACCATAAAGTATTATCAGTAGTAACTTCGCATTCAGTTTCAATAAATTCAGCAACTTCTTTACTACCTTTAGTTCTCGCAAGACCGGCAGCTTCAAGGTATTGAGCAATTAATTTTAAATCATCAGCAGTAAGACTCTTATTACCAAAATCAAATATTTTTTTATCAACACTCCATGCTTTATAAAGAAGTCTATTAGCTGCTTCTGTTAATTGCATTTCTTCAGCAGGAATAAGACGATTTGATTTCAGTTTACTATAAAAAATATCATTATAAATAACATCTCCGTTTTCTTTTTGACGAAGAACTCCAGCATAAGGCAAACCTGTACGTTGATTAATATTATAACCTTTAAGAGCTTCATCTTTTAGTTTAGCAACTTCTTCATCAGTAAATAATCTACCGTCAACAATACCATAAGCATCACGTGCTTTCTTAGCTTTTACTAAAGTTCCAAATATACTACCGCCACGACGAGTATCAGCTATATCCGAATAAGCATTGTTAAGAGCTTTAGCAAATTCTTCGTCAATAGTATAATTGGCGTTATTAATTAACCATTGTTTAGCATGAGCATATTCAGGAATACTCATAAGTCTATCACGAGGAACAATTAATCTTCCTTCAATATCACGCTTTTCATATTTAGCAATAGTATCAAGAGCATTATCAAGTTGTTCTTGCCAACCAGTTTTAGCTTTTCTATCAAGATAATATTCTTTTAATTTAGCAGTATTAGCAATATAATTTCTAAGAGCAATAGAAGATTCTTTATCTTCTTCGTTCTTTTCAGTCATATCATCGTAATAAGTAGAAGTAAGATAAGCAATCTTGCTATATATTTCATGAAGTTGTTTATCTTGCTCTTCATTAAGAATACCGTTTTGAGCAACACTAATAATATCTTGCTGTTCTTGAAGAAGTTTTTTATATTCAGAGAAAATAGTAGGATAATATTTAAGCATATTGGCATCTTGATTTACCATAGCAGTAACATAATCCATTCTATCTGAATTAGCAAGAGCTTCTTTATAAGCAAGTTTTTCTTGAGGAGTTAATTTATCAGCGTCAATAATAACATCAATACGACCTTTATCGTCATATAAGAAATTAGCAGGTTTATAACGAGAAATAGTATGCTTAGCAAGGAAATCATCTTTCTTCCATTTAGCACGTAAAGCTTCAATAGAAGTTGTACTATTAGTATCTTGAACAGCTTTTACATAATCAGCATGAAGTTTATTATAATCTTTATCAAATTTATCATCATAAGGACGAATAAATCTACTGTCTTTAATCATTCGATTATAATTAACAGACTTACCAGCTTTAGCAGCACGAGATTTAATATCTTTCATGTGTTCAGCAAAATCACGGGCTTCATTCTTACCGCTAATTTCAGCTTTTTTAAGTTCTGCATCAACTTCTTTAATAACAGTCTGAATAATCGGATTACGGTTAAAATGAATATCTTGAATCCACATGTCTAAGAAAGACGTATCTCCATAACTTGTAAAGATGTCCATCATTTGTTCCTTTACCATTGGATTGCTACTTGTGGCTTCATAGAACTTAATAAACCAATTATCACGAGCATTATTAACAGCAAGATTATTTTCAAGTTTAGTAATAATTTCTTTTATCTTATTGATAGCGCGTTTACTATCTTCATCAAGACCATCAACAGCCAAATCTTTGAATATACTAAATCTATTACGAATAGCATTTACAGTATTAATAATATTAAAGAAATCGGTTTTAATATTATCATTTTCAACATCAGCAAGAACTCGTTGAACACTACCCATAATACTGTTACCTAAATTAGTAAAATTATTAGGACTCATATTTAAGAATTTAGCAAACGCTTTACGGAAGTTATCAACAGTAAGTTTCTTATTATTATAAAGAGCAACAACATTGTTATAAGCAGCAATCAACTCTGTATCATACCCTCTACGGGGGGTCTCATCAGCAGCAATGACAGCACCGACTTCATTTACAAAATCGGCTTTAGATACTACACTATTAATATTACCAACTTCTTTAATTATATATTCAATAACACGCGGGTCATCAATACTCATAACATTACCGTTGTTATCAACCATAAAGTTATTAGTACGACCAACTATGTCAGCATAAACAGTTTCAAAATAATCAGCAATAGAAGTAGCAGCAAGAGGCATATTTTTAACAATAGCTTTCGTATCAAGATAATCAAGATTGGCATGATAGAAATTCTTTATAACATTTTTAGCAAATTCATCACCAATATTACTTTTAGAACGAATAAAACTTGTAGCTTGTTTAAATACTTTAGCAACACTATCTTCTTCAGAAATAGCAGAATACATAATATTACTATTATGAATTACAATTCTATGAAGTTGATAATCTTCTGCAACATTACGATTAGGATATTTATTAAGAATATCAATATAGTTTTGACTATTCGCATCTTTAAAATTATTATTACGAATATCATCAGCTATTTCTTTTGTCATACGAGTAGCAACATATTCGTAACCATCTTGTGCAACAAAACTAACAGTGCCAGTAAATCCAGGATTTACGACAACAGGACAAACATTTTCTAAGAAATTATTATTAGCAATAACATCTTCAACATAAGGATTAGTTTCAACTTTAACAATATCGTTTTCGTCAACGACATTCATAAATAACCAATCAGTATGTTTAGCGAGTTTATTATCAGTAATTCTATTTACAACACTGTCTATTTCTTCGTAAATATTATTTTGTTTAACAACACTATTTTCAGTTGTTTTGTTAATATCAATAGAAGAAAGTTTATTAATAGGAATATAAGTTATAATACCATCTTCATAAACACCAGTATAAACACGAGTTTCTCCAGCATATTTAATTTTAATAGCAAGTTGAGGACTACCATCAGCATTAATCAAACCATAATATTTAAGAAGATTTTCTCTATCTTCAATGCTTAATTCGTTAGCAGCAAGATTAGTATCAACTATAAGATTTCTTTTAGCATCATATTTAATAATACTTCTGATAATATTAGCTTTTTCAGGATGTACTTTATTAATTCTATCAATACTACGATAAGGTAGATTAAAAGTATCAAGATTTTGACGAATATAGCCTAATGCTAATCTACGAGTGAGACCCCCCGTAGAGGAAGTAACACGCCAGTTTTCCATACCAGCTTTTGCATCTTCTGCAATATTAAAACCACCATTACCAAAACTTTTAAGAACTTCAATAGTTACAGCTCGTGCAACATTATTCTGTTTGAAACTATTATTTTCAAGAGTATAAGCGTATTTGACTATATCAGCAAGAGTAAGTTTAATGATAGGATTAGTACAATTCCACGCAATATTAAATTCATTATGGATAGCGTCAATAGAAGCGTTACCTTGACGAAGTTTAATTTGTTGTCCTGTATATCCTTGACTACGATAATTAGCATCATTAAAACTATTAACATCAAAATATTTAAATATACCTATATCTTCACCAAAATTCTGTTGTATATAAAGAACTTTTTGAGCAGGAGTGAGTTTATTAAATTTGTCTATTTCTTCATTAGTAACATTATTAATATCAGTAATATAAAATTCATTTAATATATCGTTATTAGCGCCAATACCAGCAATACGCATAAGTTCAACTTCACGAAGAATATAAGATTCTTTATCATCATTAGTTTTAATAATTCCAAAACTATTATCTTTACTATCATAAGTAATTGGCATTGTCAATACCGTATAACTAGCATTTGCAAGATAACTACGACCTACAAGATATTCTTTATAATCTTTATATTGTTTCTCTGTAAGACGACCATTAGAAGTATAATCTCTAAGACTATAAACCAAATTAGTAAAATGGTCAGAAGCAGTTTCGTCAAATGCTTGAGCTATCTTAACAGATAAAACAGTAGAACGTTGAAGATAAGTAGCAAGAATAGGATGAACGCTTTGATTCATATCAGAATGAGCAAAACTATTAATTCCTTTATTTATATTTGGAAATATAGCTTCTATTAAAGGAACATCTTCTCCTGTTTCTTCATTATGAGAATAAAGTTTATTTTTACTTTCAACAAGTCCTTCAATATCTGTAAACACTTTATTGTTCATATAGAACGTTTGTTTAGCACCGTATTTATCGGCAGTCAAAACGCTCAAATGATTATTAAGAATATTACCAATTTCACGAAGTTGATAGAATTGTTTAAGAGCAACATAATCATGAATAAGAGCTTCTCTTTCCGTCATTTCATTCTTTAAACGACGAGAGTTTTCGCTCTTATTGATAATAGGATGAGCGGTATTGCCATAGCGTTCAGCAATATCATCGTGATAAAGCTCTTCAAATCTTGAAATAACAGTATTAATATTATTAGCATTTTTAATACCAGCACGTTCAGCAACAGAAACAAAAGTTTCAACAAGAGGATTAAAACCGCTCTTAACTCCAAAACCTTGACTTTCGTTTACATTACGAACAAGAGTATCTATAATAGGTTGATACAAAATACTAAGAGCAGTATCATAATCAATACCAGCCATAGACATTGTTTTAAATGGAACGAAAGTATATTCATTAAGATTATGAATAGCAAGGGTTTTCATAACATCAAGAATATAAGCAGTGGTTTGAGAAGTATAAGGAGTTATAAGCATATCCTCAACGTTCTTATTATCGTTACTCCAACCAATACGATTATGTTTAATTACTACTTTACGACCATCAATAATAACATTATCTTTACCAAAACGTTCAACAAAAGTTTTAACTTTAGTATTAAATTCTTTTTCTTCAATATTACTAAAATCATACATTACAGGAATATATTTATCTGTAACAATTTTAGTAATATTACCGATACTTGAAAGAGTATCAAGATTAACAGACACGCCTTTAAGAGTACGACCAGCAGACGCCGTTTCGTCCCAGTCAAGCTGAGTATTAAAATCATGAGAGCCAATACGATTAGTTGTAACTGCATTAACATTAACGTTTCCAAGTAGTTTATTCCACTCTTCGTTAAGCTCTGATAATCTATCGAAGTTAGAAGTACCAACATTTTCTTCAATAGCAAAAGGACTACTAAGTATTTTAATAAAAGTATCAAGAATATCATTATTACGAACACCAGCATCTACTCTATCCTCTACGGGGAGTGTTAACCACTGTTCGTATGACGCAATTCCAGCCTCTCTCGCGAATGTTTCTGCCGAGTTGAACTGTTCTTCATAAATCATATTTAAACGTTCTGAACGGGCTGCATTTCGCTCCTGTGCGGCTTCTTCGAGTTCGTCTCGTTGTTGGTCGATAGCTTGCTGTGCTTCTTCAAATACTGCAAGTATATTATCAATAACATTATGAAGAGGATGATTACCGTTATCGTCAAGTTTAACAAGACGTTCAATAACATTATTAATGTATATAGAAGCAGGAACTTCTTTAGGTTTACTGCCGATAGTTGTAGCTATTTCATAAGTAAGTTTTTTAGCTTCACCTTTAAGTTCTTTTGCAGCAGCCCAAACTCCATTAGTTGTATCACGAGTTGCATTAATTTTATTAATAATATTATCAATAAGACGACTATTAATTTCTTCTACTTTAGCTTTATAAGCATTTTTAATTTCGTCTTTAGTAACATTAGCTTTATCTACATAAGAAGAAATTGATTTACGAGCAGCAAGTTCAATATTAGCTTTAACATAATTCAAATATCCACGTTTGCTTTCGGTGCTATTTGGTTCAGCATCAAGATAGAATTTCTTATTATCGTAACGAGTAACAACGCCATCTTTGTTTTTAGTTAAACCAAAAGTCATAGCATAAACACTATCAACATCAAAGTCAGAACCAGATTGAGCGACCCATTCATCAGGAAGAACAACTGTACTATCATAAGTATCGGGAAGAAATTCTACAACACGCATGATAACAACAGATTGTTTTCCCTCAGTAGGTATGCGATAACCAATCATAGTACGAGCATCTTCATCAATATATTTATCTATATTGTTATTAAGTTCTTCAAGAGGAACATCTTTAAGAATCTTATTCCAACGTGGTAAACGAATTTCAGCATAATAAATATCTTGATTATCAAATTTACCAACTTTACGATAAGCAAGACGACTATCTTTTTTGGTATGTTTATCAACTTGAAAACCAAAATCAGAAACTTGAGCAGCATGCCAACCAGGCATTTTCTGTCTTGTAATACTACGATTAAGAACACCGTTAACAAGATTCTCAATTTTACTACTAATACTATTCATATACATAGGAAATCTTGGTTGACCATTTTCATCAGTAGTAAGAAAATCAAGAGTATTCTTATCAGCACCATTACGAGCAGCATTTTCACGAGCAAGTTTAATTAAACGTTCATAGTTCAAACCTTTAACATTACCATTCTCGTCAAACATAATATTACCTTTACTATCGAGAGGAATATTTAATATAGCACAAACATCTTTAAAACTTGCATTAATATTAGCAGCCATATTTCTAAAGATAGTTTGTTTATATTTTCTTCCTAATTCAGTATTAGGAATATTATCAAGAAGCTTTTTATAAACTTGAATACCAATTTTATTTTCAGCGTCTTTAAGATGAGAAGGAACTTCTTGTTGACGATATAAATAAGTATAACTATATACTTCCGTATTAGTCGCAGCATTAGCAATAAAATTCTTGACATTCTCTTCGGTGAGTTCCCCCGTAGAGGAATTCCATAATTCCATCAATTTATTCTTAGCAGCTTTAGAAGTTTCAACAGTATTGAGTTGGTCAATACCAGCAGCTTTCATAGCATTATAAACTGTTTCAAGTTCAGTTCCTTTAATTAATTTAGGAATAAGAACAAATTCAGCATTTTTAATTTGACGAGGAACTTCGATATTTCTATCAGCATCATAATGTAAATCAAAATAAAAATTCTTTTGTACTTGAATCTTATTAAGAGTATCAAAATCTATTTGGTCTAACGGAGTATCATCAAGAAGCTTTTCAATAATATTACGATATTTCTCTAATTCTCCGGCAGCATAAATTCTACGAATAAATTCATCAAGAGTAATATAAGATTGAGCATCATTAGTTTTACTCTTACCGACATAAGGACGAATTAATTTCTTAACAGTTTCTTCATTAGTACCAGCAATTTTTAATTGATCTTTAATTCTGTTTATAACATCTTCTTCACTACCTTTATTGGTATTAAGAATAGTAACAGCTTTAAAAGTCTGTCCTAATTCAAATTCACGACCGCCAATAGTAAATTTTTCTTTAGTTTCAGGTTTATCGGATAATTCATTATAACGAATATCACTATTACCAAATGGACTACCAGATGCTTGAACTTCTTTAAGACGTTTCAGAATATCTTGAGCATTCTTATAGAATTTAGATTTACCATTAAACAAATCGTCAAAACTTTTTTGAGCAATAAATTGATTAAGAATAAATTCTTCAAGACGTGCAAGAGTAAGAGCATCTTTACTAAATCTATTAGATTTAATATCTTGCTGAACTTGACGATTATTTTCATTTATAGCATGAAGATAAGTGTCAAATTGTTCACGAAGATTAGCTACTCCACGTTCAAGATAACTTGAAATAAATTGTTCAACTGCATTATTGATAGCTTGATTTTGTTTAGCATTAAGAATCAATTGACCATTGGAAACCCTAACTCCTGTACCGTCAGCAGTATCAGAACGACCATAAAGTATATCTATAACTTTATCATTTCCAAGCAAATTATCATACAAATCGAGGGTAGCAAACTTAGTATCCAATTCAGAAAGACGAACCACATTCCCATGAAGAATATATTTACCAGTTCTTTTATCTTTATGAAATACACCTTTGTATTCTGTTCCATCTTTGTCTTTGTAAACTTTCTTTTCATAATTTTCATACATATTATTTTCGTTGTAATCACTACGGATTTCAACATCACCATCATTATTTCTTTTAAATGAAAAAGCAGTACCACTACTTTCAACAAATATAGACTTATATGTATTATAGGCATCAAAAATTTCTTGATAAATTATATTTCTAAAAGCAGTAAACAAAGGATGATTAGGGTTATAACTACGAGTTTTATCTTCATTAACGGTATATAATCCTTTTAAATTAATAAGAGGATATTTAAAACTAAATTGATTAGAAGCATCAGATGGAATACTAAGAAACATATTAGTAAAACGAATATTTTGTTCTTTACCACCAATATTATATTTATGATTTTCAGAAGCAAGATATTCAATAAGATTAGTCATAAAGTAATCTCCTTTAGACATCTTCTTATATAAATAAGGACTATAATCTCTACGGTCATTACTGCCGATAAAATAATTAACTCTCATTAATTCTTTACCATATTCAGTAAGAGTATAATTATCGCCATTCTTTTTAAACAGTCCAGGAATTATATCTCCGTTAGCAGCAATTCTTTCAATAAGAATATTGCTATAATTGTATCCAGTTCCAGCAAATTTCTTTTTAGCATAAGCTGCACAAGCTTCTTCACTATTAAGTATTTCATTAAACGTAAGAATATAATTACGATTAAGAACATCTGATTGAAGATTACCTTCAGAATTACGACTATTAAGATTTACGGGAATATAAAGATATTTACTAATTTTTTCAGCAAATAATTTCATTGCTTGAATATCAACAGCTCTAAAGAAAGACGGATTAAGAGTATCATAAACATTACGTTGTTCTTGAGTCATTCTTTCATAATTACTTCTTTCAGTATTATAAACTTTAGAAGCATCAAGAAGATTCGTCAAACCGCTAATAAAACCTAAATAAATTTGATTACTATTATTATAAACAGCGTTTGATTTACTATTTTCTTTAACAGCATATTTTTTAATAGTATCGGGAGTTATATCAGGAATAAGAACTTTAGCTATTTTGTATATTTCATTAACAAAATTATCTTTTTCAACAGCGGTTGGAAACTGATTATCTTTAGCAGATTTAGAAAGTTTATTTAATTGAGCAATAAGTTTATCTGCTTTATTAATATTAATATTACGAGCACTAAGACTCATTTTATTGAATAAAACGTTAACAGGGTTAGCACTTTCATTACTAATTTCTGTTCTTGGAGCACCTTTTTCTGTAATAACAGTTTCTTGCTTATTAGGAATAGGACGATTAAAAATCATTCTAAACTTATAAGCAAATTGTTTATTGTTGGTAAGATAATCTTTGATATAAATAAGACTTTCAGCACCAGCTATATTATTAGCTACTTCTTCAAGACTATTCATAAATGAATCAAAATTATCATTATTAACTTTAGTAAATAATAAATTGCTAATTACAGAATAATCTTCAAATTCAACAGTATTAAGATTATCGTTAAATGTATAATCATAATTAACAACATCTTTTCCTGTTTTAGGATTTTTGGTTATAGTTCGTTTTGTAGTTTTAAGTTTAGGAATAGCATTAAGAAACACACGAACTATTTCTTCAATATGACCCTCATAATTAGGAATAACTCCTAATGTATTAGTTAATTGATTTAATGAAGTATCAGTTTCATCAACAGCATCAGCAGAAAGCTCACCAGTTTCTTCAAAATCTAAACTATCTTCATTAGCAGTATCTTCAGGAGTTTCTTCAAGACGACTATTAATTTGAGCTACATTTTTATTATTAGCAATTTCATTGAAAAATGTTTTATTTAAAACATAACTAACTCCAGTATAAAGATTCTGCAAAGCAACATTATCTTTATTATATTGTTGAAGATAATTAAGAAGTTCATTATATTTTCTATTTTTGCTATATTGAGCAACAACAGATGCTAATTCGGTATTACCAGGATTCGCTTTTTTAATAGCATTAGCATAAGTTTGAAGCATACGAACAAATGTAGCAGCTTGAAGTTGACGAATATTTTTAATGTTTTGTTTATTACTAAATAAATCATTGAAATAAACAAGATTTGCTGTTGAAGCAATATAATTAATAGCATCTACACGAGCAGTATAAGAACTAAAACCGTCAGCAGATTTAGTTTGTTCTCGATTAATAATATTACGAATACTCATTGTTGTATTATTTCTCATATTAACAAGAGCATCATAAATAGTATTAACGTCATTAACATCAACATTGTTATTAGCAATATAATTTTTGAAATTTTTACTGTTATATACAGAAGCAAGTTCAATATATTCTTTAGAACCTCGACCAACTCTTTCGGCTAATAAATTGTCGAGATTATCGTTGTTTGTAATCTTAACAGTACAACTCATACTATTGTTATGTTTATTGTTATTAATAGCATTGCCGAACATGAAGTAAAATATACTTACACACTCGACAATGCCGTTTTTCTTCGTTTTAAGCGACTTTTATTTTATACTGAACAATCCTATTCACAATACATTGTAAGGCTGCCATCGTCAAGCATTCTACGTGTATCGGCTTGTAGTGATGCGGGCAAACCGTTTATAAAGTCGTTTATATTGTCTGCCATATAATCTTCACTAACAGCACTAAATACATCATCAGTAAATTCATAATCGTCATTACCAAAATTATTATCATCAGGATTAATAAAATCATCATTAATATCAATATCTGGAACAGGTGTAGTACCAACTCTATCCTCTACGGGGGAACTCATTGTTGCTGTGTCAGAATTGTCTTTAGCAACTATATCATTAAGAATATCAAGTTCTTGTTCAAGAAGACTTCCTTTATTAACATCAATACCAATAATATCCATTATGACTTCGAGTAATTTACGAAGCAAAGATTTATCAGTTTTATTTTTAATAACAGCACCATCAGCATTTATTTCATTAAGTTGTCTAATCAATAAAGGATTTGTTAAACTTTCAACAACAAATTCTTCAAGAGCAAGAACTCTATCAGCACGAATATTTAAGAATCTTGTATAAGCATCGTCATTAGGATGATTTTCACGAACGTATTTTTCATAAGCATTATATATTACTTCTAATTTATCAAGAGCATCTTTACGAGAATATACATTGTTAAGTTGTTGATGAAGATTTTCATGAACTATTCTACGCAAAGCCCAACTATAACTTTGTTTATTAAATTGGTTAGCATTAATATCTATTTCATTTGTAGCAGGATTATATTGAGCATAAACTTCATTACCGGCTTCATCAGTCAATTTTGATTGAACATTGATAAATTTAGGTATAATACCAATATTATCAAGAGCATTGAGTTTATTTAACGCAACTTCATTTCCTGCAAATATAGTTCTAAAACTATCAGCAACAGTAGTATTTTGATTAAGACGACTAACTAATTCATCGGAATCAAATTTACTATTTAAATCAACAGTTTGTTTTTTAGTTGTAACAGGAGTAGCTACATCAAAACGAATATTAACACCAACATATTTATTCTTAGTATAGTTAGCGCCATTTTTATCTTTATCGAGTTTAGTTTTAATTAAACCATTTTCGACAAGAAATTGTTGATAACTATCATATTCTTTTTTATATCCTCCAACTTCAATAATAGTTTTATTATTTTCTCGTCTAATATATTTTCCGTCAATTGTATTAAATGTTTTATCTTTAGCAAAAGCAAACGGAATATTAATATTAGCGTTATCACAAAGACTATCAATACAATTAATAAATTCTCTATTAGTACGAATAAAATCTATTCTTGATGAATATTTATAAGTAGGAGCAGTAGCACCAGCTTGACTACTTCGATTTCTAATTAGATTTATATCGGTATTATAACTAACATTACGACCACGAGTTCCGTTAGCTTCGTTCAGTATTATTAATCCATGAAATATATTATTATTTTTAATAGAAGTATTACCATCATTACGAGTAGTAAAACCAATCATAATATTTCCATTAGCAGTCTTATTAGCTTTAATTCCTTCAAACATTCCAGACTTGCCCATAAGTTGATTAAGACGTTCCATAACATCATCAACTTTAGGATTATTTTCTATCCAATCTTGAACTATATCAAATACTTCTTTTTGAAGAGCAGCACGAATTTCTTTAGCTTCTTTATTTTGAAGTTGTTCAAAACGAGGCTTAGCTATTTGAGCAATATCATAACCGCCATGTCCATCCATTATAGCAAAGAAAGAAGTACCAACAAGATTGCTCTTAACGAACTCTCTATTTATTCGTAAATCATTTTCATCATTAATTTGAATACCGGCAGTACTTGTTACAGTAGCAAGTTTTACTTTATCTTCGTTATAACCATCAAATACTTCGCGAATATCATTATCAGCAATATCTTTCAAAACTATATTACCTTTACTAACATCAGCAACTCTAAAAGTTCCCTTTGTTTTATTACGGGCAAATTCGTAAGTTTGAACAAAACTACCAGCAATTTTATCAAACCAATTATTTACGTTTCCAACAATATCATCGGGATGCATAATAGCAACTCCAACAATATCAGTAAAATGTTTTACTAAATCAAAAATAGCGTCATCATCTTTTTCATTATAAATAGCAAGTTCTTTGTTATCAATAAGCGGAAGCAATTCTTTTACAAGTTGTTTAACTTCTTCGTTATTTCTAACATCTTCACCTCTACTATTAAGTTGATATATAAGTTGATTAAGTTTTACAGATTTAGCAACAACATCTTTTTTGTTATTAATAATATCTAAAACATAATCTTTAAACTTACATTGAACGCCAGAATTACTATCAACAATAATATCGTATTTCCAACCACGATTAACATGACTAAGCATTCCTGTATTTTCATCATAACGAGGAATACCCATATAACCAATAGTTGCTCCATTCTTACGACCTATATAAATACGACCATTACTTGCTTTACCAATAAGTTCTTCACCAGGTTGAAGCTGAGTAATATTTACATATTGTTCTTCATTAGTATCAATACCGTCAACATTAATATTATTAAATGGATTAGTTATTAACCAATTAGCTCGAATTTCAGCATGACGTTTAATACGATTAGCTTTAGCTTCACGATTAAGCATTGTCATTGATTCATCATCAGTAGCAACATATTTAGTATTATCATCGCTAAGAATATATTTACTTATTTCGTCAAATAAATATTGAGCAATAACATCTACATTAGACATATCATAAATATAAGAAACTAAATCTTCTATATTAAAATAAGTCTTGCCATCAATATCAACTCCATAAGTAATGCCATTTTCGTTAGCGGTTTCTACAAATCGTTTAATAACATTTTCTATATTACCACGATTACCAATTCTACGATTCATTATCGCAAGCATTGCTGCACGCAACATAGTTTTATCATTATCGTTAATAGCACTGTTTCGAGTTCCTTGATTATCATAAGCAAGTTCATCTCCATAAAGACCATTCATAATACTATACCAAACTACATCAGCAGTTTCTTTATCAATGCCATTTGCGATAGCATCATAAATATATTTATCATAATATGCCATTATAGTTTCAGCATTTTCAGTAATAATATCGGGAATATTAATACCAATCCATTCAAGAGCAAAATCGTTAACAGCAAAGTCATCCCAAACTTTTTGAGAAGTAGCAGATTCATTAGTTTTATCCTCTACGGGGGGTGTTCCTTGCGGAGTTTCATTATCGGCAGGAGTTTCTGTTCCAGCAGGTTCAGTAGAAGTTTGACCAGTAGGTGGCTGTTCAGTAGCAGCAGTAGTTCCAGCAGATTCAGTAGTTCCAGCAGATTCATTAATAGCTTCTTTGAGACCCCCCGTAGAGGATTGGTTTGGTTCAGTTTTACCTTTTTCTTCTTTATCAACAGTAGTATCAATAGGAGCATCAGCATTAATTTCTTCTCCAATATTTTCTTCTACTATATCATCGGCAGTTTCTCTATATTCATCAGCGGCTTCTTTCTTTTTCTTTCTATTATTGATAAAATTATTAATTCTTGAATCACTAATATCAGAAGAAACAAATACTTTTTTCAAAGTATCAAGTTTCTTTTTATCAGCATCTTCAATAGCATTTTCATCATTAATATTATCGCCATATTTATCATAAAGTTGACCATATTCTTCAAGAGCATTATTGATAATCTTTCTACGAGATTTATCAAAAACGTTCATATAATGATTAACTTGCTTTTTAAAATCAGCGTCAGTATCACGAGCATTAGCTCTATCTAACTTAGTATTAATATTAGTTCTATATTTGTTATAAGTAATATTATATTCTTCTGAATATTTATCTCTAAATTCTTTAGCCTTAGCTTCATTTTCTTTATCGTTAAAATCATATCCAGCAGGAGCATTATTTTCAAGATAAGAAATTTCATTATCTATTTGCTCAATCATATTACGAACATCATCGTTCTGTTCAGATGCTTGAAGTAAAGATTTATGATTACGAAGAGTAGTAAGTTTATTAGCATATACTAAATTTTCAACAGCAGCAAAATATTCTGGATTAATGTTTTGGTTAGAAGCAACTTTTTCATTGAAAAGATTTTCAGCGTATTGATTAATTTGTTTATTATAATCATTTGTATTATTAGCATCAATATGTTGTTTAGCAATTATTTGTGCAACATTCATAGAAGCACCAAACTTAAGAGCTTTGTTAACAGAATTAAGATATAAATCTTTAGTTTGTTTTATATCATTTTTAACTTGCTGTTGGAAATTAGTAGCTTCTTCATTAGTAAGACCAAATTTTTTAGCATAACCAGTACGAAGTTCGTCACTATTAATATAAGTTTCAAGGAAATCCATATTGCCTGTATTAATAGCATTAATGGCTAAAGCAGAAGTATAATTTTTACGAGCAATATCTTTAAGAAGTTCTATTTCTGATTCGCTTTCAACATCAGTAGCATTACCATCTTTATCAAGATTAAATGGATTCTTTTTATTATTAATAGCAGCCATTTGTTCTTGATATTGTTGAGCAAGAAGAGCACGATTAGTTATTTCTTGTTCACGTTGTTTTTCACCAGCAACAAATTCTTTATTAAATTTACGATTATAAATTTCTCCAGCTTTGCCAGCTATTCCGGTAAAAGCAACACCGCCTAAAACACCCCAAAAAGCACTTTCCCACATGTGAGCATCAGAAAGATAATCTCCTAAAGTTTTAGTATCAGTATTTTTATCAAAAGCAAGTTTAGCAAGTTCCATACCTTTATTTTGAGCTATATAGTTTATAGCTTCTTCAACTCCCTCAGTCCATTCATTACGAGCACCGTGAACAATATCATAGCCAAGATTGTTTACTAAAGTACGAGCTTTTTCAAGTTTAGTTAAACTTGCGGCATTAGAAGCTGCAATTTCATCGGCAGTCATACCAAATTGTTTTGCAGCTTTATTATTAAGATTACGAAGTTTACTACTTTTGCTAAGAACAAGAGAAGATTTAACAAGATTTCTTAGTCCATATAATTGAGCAATATCAAAACCTAAATTAAGCCAATCAGTAGCAAATGTTTCTCCAGCGGCATTAGTTGCAATATTTTCTGCAATTTCTTCATCAGACTTATCAGTATATTGAGGATTATTTTTTATAAAAGTAGCACGTTGCTCATCATTCATTGAAGCCAATTGTTGATTAGCAAATTGTTTAGCATCATCTTTGGTTTGAACAGCTTCTTGATAATTTTCAAGTAATCTCATTGTAGCACCGTTAGTAGTCATACTTGCTCCGGTACTAATAATATCACGAGTTTTTTGAGTAAGTTTGAGAATATTAGCGGCTTTGGTTGTCATTCTATTAAGAGAAGGAATTTTTCCTAACATAGAAGCTGCTTTAGAAACTCCATAGCCAGGAACAGCTAAACTAACACTTGTAACAATAGATGGAATCATTTCTCCCCACCAAGCAACATCAGTAACATCAAAAGCAGAATTAGGATTTTCTCTATAAATAGGCATTCTTTTATCAATAGCATCTTTAAAATCAGATATAGCTTGAACAACTTTCGGTCTTTCATAATTAAAACCGTCTTTGTCCATAGCGTCAACAATTACAGATGCTAAATCAGCAGCTCCTAAAACAGTACCAACAGTTAATTGATTAAGAGTACGACCACCACTATTTATTGCTTGCATAAATTCGCTTTGATTAGTAGCACGTTCTTTATCAAGTTCTTCTTGAGTATCAATATTATTTACAAATACATTATACGGAGCATACTCATCTGGATTAAGATTAATAGGAGCATTACGATAACTACGACCCTCTGCAATAACACTAAGAAGTCTATTTTTTGCATCAGCATCAGGGTCTGTATTAACAAAGAATGGGGGCTGTGTAGCCCCCTTTTTAGTTTTAGGATTATATTCAGGATTAGGAACTTTATTTCCCTCTCTCAAAAATTTTAGTACATCCATATTATCTATATTCAGTTAAATTATTACCAATAGCGTTAGCAATATTTTGTTTATAATCAGTAGTATTATATAAATATTTAGAATAAGATTCAGCAACACTATTAATAATAGCAGCTAAATAATTAATATCAGTAACTTGACCTGTTACATAAGCATTAGCTGCTTCATCAAGACGAATATCCTTTTCTATTAAATCTTGAGCTTCAATAGGAGTAAGTTGACGAATAATTTTATTATTATTTTTATTAATAAGATTTAAATCGCTATCAATTTGATATTTACCGATATTGGAAGTATAAGGACTATTTCCTATATTATAATCGTATTTATAACTACGAAGTTTAGATAAACGAATACCAGCTTTAGTGTTAGTATCATTTAACCAATCTTTAGACATAACAGGATTAAGACCAAATTGAATACGCTTAGGAGCTTTTTCGGGGTTTTTCGGGTCTTTGATAGTAACAGCAGAACGAATACTTCCATCAGCATAATACGTAATACCATTAACAGTAAGGTTTTCTTTAGCGTTAGCAATGATATTAGTATATTTCATTTCTTCTTCTGTATCCATTTCTCGATAAGTAGAAGTATCTTCATCATAGATATAAGTATTAGGAGTTTGAGTAAAATCTATATTACCAAGAGCTTGTTTAAATCTCTCTTCTTCAATATCCATAATACGTTTATTATTTTCCGGTTTGCCAATACCATGTTTAAGATTATATTCAGCTTGTGCATGAGTAGGACTAACATTAGCAATAATTTCTGTTGGCATTGTTACATCTTGTTGAATAATAGCTTCGGCATTACGATTTAAATCATCACCAAAATTAGCAAAATTATTCATAATACCACCTAAACTTGTATTGCTACCGTAATCAGTTCCTTCAGCAGATAATTCAGTAGGAGTAACATCAAGAATCTTTTCTCCATTCTTACCAATCTTAACAGCATTAGGAACTGTTTTAGTTTTATCGTAATCAATAAAACCAAGACCACGAAGAGCGCGTCCTGGCATTTGTATCATTTCTTTAAACAAATTTGTATTTTGATTACGAGCATCTCTTACAGCTTTAGAGAAATTAAATGTATTGTTTTTAGCTTGACGAGGAAGCTCAACGTATTGCATTCCATTCTCTCTACCAATTCTAATACCTAAAGATTTAAGAGCATTGTCACCACCTAAATTTTTAACAAGAGTAGTATATTCGTCATCGTTAAGATATTGTCTAACAGCATAAGTATTTTCATCAAATATAGCATCCATATATTGATTTACACCATTTCGGAATTGATTGTCCGGAATATCAGTACCTGAACTAAGAGCGGTGTAAGTTTCAAAAGCATTACCAGCTTCTGTGCCAGCATTAACTCCAAGAATTTTATTCATAAATTCTGTGTTATCTTCAATAGATTTGATAACATTAAGCGCTTCAAGTTTTTCAGGACTATTTGGTAATGAGTTGGCATGTTGGCGAAGAGCGGCAGTATCCATAGAATTAATATCTCCTTGAATACCATTACGAGAAAATATATCTGCAACAATAGATTTACCATTCTGAATATTAGCACGAGCTTCTATCGCGCTTTCATTTTTGGCAACAAGAGGTGCTCCGTCTACTATAACATTAGCAAAATTATTATCATTGGCTACACCACCACTTGTAGCTGCAATTTTCTTAGCAGAAGCTAAAGCAGTACCAAATTCAGAAGTGCTATAACTTCTATTATAAGCAGCGGCTTTTTTAAAGTTATTAAAACGACGATTAATAAATTCATCATAATTCATAAGATTGCCATTATTATCGCGAACATCAGCATTTTTAGATTGAGTTTTATCTTTCCAAAGAGCAATCTCATAATCTTGTTGAAGACTTGCTTTTGCACCAGGAGTTCCCTCAATAGCAGCATCAATAGCGTGTTGAAGTTTATCCTCACTAAGTCTTTCCCATTTATTACCACTTTTCATAAACATTTCTCCAGTAGCAGATTTAGTATAATCACTTGTAGGATTACCATTAACATCAAGAAAGCTATAACTTTCTCCACCGCCAGCATCAGCTTGAGCAATTTTCAAGGCTTCATTATAAATAACAGAAGCAGGCACTTCACTAACTTCTTGTTTTTCCGGTTTCCATTCAGTACCACCAATTATATTTCCAGCAGCATCTAACTTATCTTCATAATGATAAGTATTAACTTGGCGATAATAATTTTTATAATCTTCTGATAAATCAGTACGAGCATTAAGATTATCATGATAAGTTTTATATTGTTGTTGAGCACGAAGACGTCCAATAACACGTGGGTCAGAAGCAACATTACCAGCTTCGGCAATTATTTCGTCAAGAGCATAACCTTTAAAATCTCCTACAACAGCATCTTGAATTTTATTTTCAATACTATTAATAAGTGTTTGTTTAAATTCATCTTCTTGAGCATTAAGTTCAAGTTCGCCAATTTGCTTTTTTAAAGCACTTTCTTGAGCAACAGCAGCATCATGTCTTTGTTGAAGATAGTCATAAGTTTGACCTATAACTTCCAAATTATGTTTAGGAACATAATTATAATCTATTGATTTAAAACTACCAAAAGGCATATCTATATTGTTTTAAAATTAATAACCAAGAACACTAAGAACAAGTTTATTTGCATTAGGAGCACGCAAACCAAGAACTCTAAGAGTTTCTTCATCAAGTTTAGCTTGACGTTTATTTCTGTTCCAAGTATTAAGAGCACTACCAATATTACCTAACATACCGCTAAATATGCTTGAACGTGCTTCAGCTTTAGCAGCATCAATACCAGCTTGATGTATAAGTTGATTAATTCTATTAGTAGCATTAAATCTATCAGCTTGAGATTTAAGATTTGCATTAGCAGTATTAACAGCAAGTTTGTTTTGTATATTTGCAGTATCAGCAGCAAGTTTAAGTCTTGCACGATTAGCTCGTTGAGCGGCAAGAGCTTGATTATATTGGTCGTAACGAGAAAGATTACGAGCAGTAACTTCTTGTTGATTAAGTTTATCTTTATTAATCAATTCAGTTTCAATATTTTCTTTACGTCCATAAACTTCATTCTTAGCTTGTTGACCTTGTAAAGCAGCACGTTGTTTACGCGCAAGAGCAACACGACTATTAGAAGTATTACGGTCTATTTCTCCCATTATACGACGTGTTTCATCTTCTATTTTACTAAGTTGAGGATTGGCATTATAACGAGTTTTTAATTTAGCAGCCGCCATTAAAATAGGAGCAGGAATGTCTTTTAAATCTTCTTCATTAATTTTAATTTCTCCAGGATTACTAATAGTAGGAGCAGTTATTTCAGGAGCATTATACCCGTGCATTTGATTAGCATAAATATTTCCCATTACAGCATCCAAAACAGAACTACCAAGATTAATGCCTAAAAGAATATTATCAGTATTACGAGTTTTAGCTGCATCATCTTGTAATGGCATAACATTATAATCGTCAACATCATGCTTAGTAAGTCTATCAGCAAAATTATTTTTTAGCATAGCAGTTAGACCTCTTTCTAATCCAGCCATTTCAGCATTAGTAGCAGGAGCTAATTTATTAATTCTTTGAACAGTAGATTTAGTCGGTTTAGCAGTTCTATTATTAATACCCCCCGTAGAGGATGAGCTTGATTGATTAGTTCCCTTACGGGGTATCAGATTAAGAAGATTTTGTAAATCAGCAAGATTACTTCCACTATCATAATCTACTTTTGGAACTTCAACAAAATAATGAGTTTCTCCGTTTTTCTTATACGTAGGAGCATTATTTACTAAACCGTTAGTTATATTACGAGTTAATTGAGGAGAAGTAGGAACTCTACGAGCAGCACCTGTAATTCCATCTACATAACTATTTACATTTTTATCAATAGGTTTTGTTTCATTTCTATCAGTAACAATATATTGTTTATCTTTATAAGTTATTGTATCACCAATATTATATTTATCATTATTAATTCTAAATCCTTTACCAACTTTAGCTTTAGAACGTCCACCATAAGCATATTTACGAGTACGTCTTTCTCTTTCAGAAGTAACATGAGCAACAGTAGTATTATCATTTTTCTCATATAAAGGTTTTTGAGAAGTATCAGCAGTAACTAATCTATTATGAGCTTCAAGTTTACTATATCGAACAGGTTTATCTTCTTCAATATTAACAGTACCTTTAGGAAGTATTAAAGCAGAAGCAAGCAAACTAAGATTATGCAATCCAGGTTTAGAATAACGACCATTAAAACGTGGTTTTCTTTTTCCACCATATTGAAAAGTATTAGCAGATGGGGTATGAAGTAAACCATTTTTTACATTACCGTTTATAGAAATAATTTTTCCCATATTACATTTTTGTTTTGTTCCGTATTTTGCCATATATACAGGAACATTATTTAAATTATAATTATTAGAATTAATTTTATTAGGATCATTGTTCATAGCAACATTATTGAGCAAATCAATAACTTCTTCGTCTTTAAAAGTATTTATTAAATTATAATCAGTAGCATTCTTTTTTAATTCTTTAAAACTATTTTTGTCATAAACAGTATTTGGATTAATATTATTAGCTTGGCGAAATTGCATTAAACGAGAATAAATTTCAGTAGGACGACGAAGATAATCAGATTTATCATTACTACCAATAATATTACTTATTATTTGTTCTTGTTCAACAGCTTTAGAAGCATGAGTATTTTCATGAGTGCGTACAGTATTATCTTTATTAAATTCTTCTTGATTAACATAACTGCTATGAGTAGGAGCATGATAAGCTCCGCCAATAATTCCTTGTCCTGTTTCAGTTTTATTAAGACGAAGCTTCATATTTTGAGCATTACGAGCAACTTCTTTGCGATAATCAATATCACTCATAGAAGGAGTTCTAACAGTAGCACGTTTGCCATAATTCATAGAAAATGCTATTGGAGAATGAAATTCACGAGCAGAATTTCGACTTTCGGCTTGACGTTCAAGTTTTCCATTTCCTAATTGATTATTATAACGACCAGTAGCTAATCGAGCAGTATTCCAAGTATCAAGAAAATCATTTTTATTAGTAGCAATTTGTTTAGTTACATCACCACCAATAAATTTACGTTTTCTTCCACCACATTTATATCGAGTACCATCATCATTAATTCTGTTACGATCTTTATAATTTTCTTGTGCAGCAAAAACTTTATCGGCATCAGCTCCATTTAATACTAAATCAGCAGGTGAGACCCCCCGTAGGAAAGGAACAGAAGAATAAACTCTAACTTCTTTAGGAGTAACTTGCATAACTTCTTCTCCCTCAACTTCAAGACCAGTTTTAGCATTTTTACCAATATCTATACCACCTTGTTCATGCTTTTTACCTTGCATATAATAGAAATTTTTCTTACCAATTGGAATAGCAGTTCCACCACGAACAATATTAGGTATATAATTTCCATTACCAGCATTAATTATAATACCATCTTTAGCTTTATTTTTCTTCATGTCAATAATTTTTATTTAGCTATTTTAAGGCTCGTCACAGCACGCAATCTAAATCGTGATAGATTAATCGTTTCGTATATGAAAATGCCATGACGAGCAAACAAACACTATCTACGTTTAAGTTTACGTACTTTTTTACCACCGCCACAAACATATCTTGGAGACTGTAATTGTGTAGTAGCAGTAATAGCAGCAGTAGGATTTTGACCAAGAGTATTCATAGCAGTTATATTATTAACATTACTTTGAGCATTAACATAAGTTCCAGTATTTTCTCCAACTTTACGAGCATTAAATTTATCAGTAATACCATCATAAACTTCTAACTCAGCAGGTTTATATGTTCTATAAGTATTAGTACGATATTTAAGAACTTTAGAAGTAGGGGTATAAGTTGAGCCTGTATTAGCAAATATACTTCCTATACCAGAACTAACACCACCAATAGCATTGCCAAGTATTTGTCCAGCAGATGAATTTATAAAAGTTCCAAGACCAGCTTTAGTCCTTTCTTTACTTGAAACTTTAGTACCGCAAGCTGCTTTAGTTCTTCCACCACATTTGCGAACTTTACGTTTACCACCACATTTCATAAAACGATTACGAAATTCTTTATTGAGTTCTGATTGATTAGCATATAAAGCAGTAAGACCGGCAGCGTTTTCGATACCAGTCTTCTTAGCAGCAAGTTCATTTTGCTGACGATTAAGTTCTTCTTGTGCTCTAACATTTAAAACATTTTGTTCATACTGAGCATCAATAGCAGCTTGTTGATTTCGATATTGAGTATCAATAGCATTTTGTTGATTAAGAGCATTTATTCTTTCTGCTTCGGCTTGAGCAGCAGCTTGTTTCTTTTTCTTTTTATTGCCAAATATGCCACCAATAATTCCACCAACAGCACCAATAGCTGCACCTATAAAAGCCTTATCTCTATTATAATATTCTCTTTTCATATCTATTTATTAAAGTATGCTTGTATATCTTTAATTAAAACTTTCTTATTAGTATTTCTAAAAACGAAACGAACAATAGCATATTTACCTACCATAAGTTTGGCATCAACAGCAGTTTTATTAAATTCAAGTTCAGTATTATATTTGCCAGTAATACGTCCAAATATTTCTTGTTCTTTATAACTTTTAAGTTTATTATAAAACCAATTATAGTTCCAACGACCAAATTCATAAACTGGTTTTTTATATTCAGCAACATTATTACGCTCTTCTATAAGATTACAATAATCTGAATAACAACAATTAGTATAAATATAACAACCAAGAACATCAAAGTAATCATCTTTTTCTTTATTTAGCACATAAGTTATAAAATTAAGTATTTTAATATTATTAATATTAGTAGGATTAAAATAAACATCTATATAAGAACATAACTTATCATTGATAATTTCATTATTAATAAATTCGTTCAACGCATTGTCTTCATATTCATTATAAACAGTATTGCTAAATTGTTTAATACGATAATAATTATTATTATAATCTATAACATAAAAATTATCTTTAAGACTAACAAATTTATAATTAGATGTATAACTATGAGAGCTTAACCAATCGTTATTATAAAGACTATAACTTATAATACATGATTTCCAATCATCATTGCTAATCTTCTTCATGAAGTTAAATAAAAGTCGAGCATTAGCAGAATCATAACCGATATAAATTCTATCAGCATTATAACTTTCGATAAATTTAGTTATATTATTATTTATTTCATCAACACTACCTGCATCAAATTTATAAAATTTATGAGCATTGCTATCGTAAAATATATATCCAAAATCTCCATTTATATAAGAAATAAAATCTTGAAAACCACAAATACCAAATTTAGTAGTAAAAACTTCTTTATAATCAACTTCAAATACATCAGGCATTAGCATTTGCACTGTTTGCTCATTTGTTTTAAGTTCATTATTAATATCAAAAGCAAACAAACTTTTTTCTGTATGAACAAGTAAATAAGTACCAGCAGCAACTATATTAGTAATATCGCCTTTATTTTCATTTATAATTTTATAACTTTCAGGAGAAATATGTTTCCAAGCATTAACTACACTTTCATCACCAATAACATTGGTACGATAAACAGTTTTAGAATATTGTTCTCGTTTATAAAGTTCATTAGTTTTATTATAATTGACAATAACACGACGATAAAATGAATAATAATTAGATGTAAGATTATACAAATCGTTTATACGAGACGGGTCTATAATAAGATTAGAACCTTGTTTATTATTACCGTCATTAATATAATTATAATAAACTGTTCGAGGAGATATATTTAACTTCTTGCCCATAAGAAAATAATGACTTTCATGAACAAAAGTATAAGAATATATCAAAGGTTTATTACTAACAGTTTCTCCACTTCCATAAAATTTATCTCCTGTGGTAGCATCATAAGGATTCCAATCAACATCGCTAAAAATTATACCATTAGGATGAAAAGTAAATATTGTACTAACATTCCAATAATAATTCCACGCATAATTTACAGAAACTTCTGTTCCGTTAACAGTAACTCTTGATTTTCCATAAGTATAATTAGTATCAGGATTATATTCTTTTACATATTCTATATATCCAAGAGAAATAAGATTTTTATCAGCATCTAAATAAAGTTCAGAATAATTGTCATTATAAATATCACATAAAGTAGTTCCTTTATGAGCATTAAAACCACTATCCAATGTAATTTTAAGAGTACCTTCTCTGCCAATATTATCATAACTATTTGGTGGAACTATATTAGTAGAAATAATATTTTTACCTGCATCAGCAGGAGTGGGAGAATGCAAACGAGTATTAAGATTACCATCATCGGTATATTCAAAATAACAAACTTCATTTATTTTTTTAGCATCAGTTTTACCACCTACAATACTAAATTCCGGATAATTAAATCTACAATCAGAATCTCCAACATCTTGACCTTTAACTTGATATAAATATCTATCACTACGTGTAATAAATCCACTACCTATTTCAACATATTCAGGTTCAGCATAACTAATAAAATAACCTACAAAACCCTCAATCATAGGTATATGCTCAAATACAATTCCACCAAGTGTAATTTTATCAGCAGGACAAACACAACGACAAAATCTATGTTTACTATCGCCAAAAATTGTACAAGTTAATTTAGTACCATCTACGGTAGGAGTTCCATTATTTGCAGTAAGAATAGGTACGCCATCTGTATAAGTTCCATTAGAATAAACATAATGAACAAAGAAACAATAAACTCCTCTACGACCAGGTTTAGGTTTGAAAAAATCAATAGCTTCTGTAACTTCGGGATAATTACCTTTTTCTCTATCAACAGCAGTTATAACCACATTATTCATTTTTGCTAATAATTGACCATAATCTGTTTCATTAAGAAAAGGTTTATTTTTATTATCAAGTTTATAATTAGCAAGATATACTCTATTTCTGTAATTATCAAGAGTTTTAACATTATAAAAATTAAAAGGTTCATTAGTCAATTCATCAATAGACATTGTTTCAAAATTATTATCTATTGTAAATTCAACGGCAGTACCAATAGTTTTTTTATTCCAAACAACAGCTTCTGTAGAAGCATTACCATTAACTATTGCAGCAAGTTGATATTTAGTATAATTTTGTTTAGTATCAGCAAACATACGAACTGTAATAAGTATATTCGTATTTGTATAATCATCATCTTCCGAATAATAATCTTGAATTTTACCGCTGCCTTTATCTTCGCCAGCATTATAATTAAATACAGTTTTAGGAGTAGTAAGAGCTTCTAAATCAGTTAATTGAATAGGATAACCAATAGGAAACCAAATTGTATTATAATAATCATCAATCCAATAACGTATAAAAAATACATAAGTGCCTTTTTTAATACGATTGCCGTTAACAAGTCTAACATTACCAAAATTGCAAATAGGAGCTGTTGCTAATTCAGTATATAATTCATCATTATCGACAGTATAGTTTTTTAAGTCTACATCTTTATCAAGATTAATACTTTTAAGAGGACAATCGGTAGTAGGATTAAGTTCGCTAATGCAAAGCATAAGTTCATTATTAACATTATATGTATAAGTACCAAAAACTTCTCCACCACACCAATGCCAATTAATATTAACTTTAACAGGATTGTTATTACCTATTTCTTTTTTAACATTAATACGATAAATATCATTATTATCAAAGAAAACTATAAATTCTTCATTACATTCAATATGACCAACTATTTTAGCATTAACACCATGAAGATAATAATCTATAAGCCCTAACTCATTACAAATGGTTTCTGTATCTTTATCAATCATTATATTTCCAGCATGAACTAAATCTCCTTCATTAAGATTTTCATAAGGACTATCAAAATTAAGTTTTTGACTTATTTTCATAATAATAATTATTTAGGAAATGTATAATTATAAAAATATTTTCTCCAAGCATCTCCATCATAACCATTAATTCCTTGATTATCTGCAATAACAGAAGCCTTAGCTTTATCTTTTAATTGCATCCACATATAATAAGGATTAGTTCCGTATTGAGAAGCAGCAAGATTAAATACAGGATGTTTCATACCACGAGTTAACATCTTATACATACAATAATAAGCAAGAGCTTCAATAAGAAGTCCATTATTAGGAACTACCGGTATTTCTCCATTAAAATAATTACTATGTTCGGTAGCTATTTCGAGATTACGAATAGTAATAAACTCAGTATCAAAATTTAATTCAATAGTATTATTATCAATAATAACATAATTTCTTCCATCCTCTACGGGGGATATGAATTGGTCAGCAACAGCATGACGTTTATTAAAATCGTCTGTATTTACATGTTCAGCAACAGCTCGATAATGAGTTCTATCAACGCCTGTATCAGTAATATAAATAGTATCAGACGGACTTAACATTTCATTATCCATACCGTCCCGACCCCCCGTAGAGGAACTACAACATTGATTATATTTCTTATTATAATTAAGACTTTTAATTTCACAACCATTACGGTCATAAACAGCAAAACCCTTGCTATTAGTAATAGGACAAGGGCTGTGAGCTATACGATTTTCTACGTTTAGCTTTCGAGTTTTATATTCAGTTCTAAGAACTTTAAGTTGAGACATAGCATCAACACACCATGCAGGAACACGAGCAATCCAATCGCTATTATCAGGATTGAAATCGTTGTCGATTTTTGCTATTATGTGCTCCAACGTTATGTTCATTTTGTTCTGCATTTCTTATAAAATTAAGATAAGACATAGGTTCATAATGAAGAAGAATCATAAGTTTACATCTAATATCAGCTTTAAGTCTATAAATATCATCAATAGATTTACAGGATTCGGCTATTTCTTTATGACTTTTACCGCTAAAATCTTTAGGAAATCTATCTTTACGAACAAATTTAACATTAACAGAATGATAACGATTATTATCTATAAGTTTAAATTCATAATAATAATCATTACTTTTGAATACTTTATAATCAACTCCATCATATTTCATTCCACGAAGTTTATATATTTCAGCTTCTTCTTTATCATAAGGTTTTAAACCAGCAGCAATAATTTCTTTTTTCTTTTTGTTTGTAGCATGAAAATCAATAACTTTTTTATCAGAAAGAACTTTCCAACGATTACAAACAATAGTTCCTAAACCGCCAGCAAATTTATATCCATTTCCCTCAAGAATACATTTAGCAACACCGTAATTATAAAACTTATAAACAAGTTTTTTATAATCAGTAATATTAATAGTTTTACGAATCTTAGCAATTTCAAGTTGCTTTTGTTTACCGTATATTAATTTAATAGTCTGAACGTAACGAATAAAATTAAGAATAGTAACTTTATGAGAAGAATCAGATTGAATAAAACCAGAAGTTTTAACTTTATTGCGAATAGCATCATAATCTACCACTAATATTTCTTTATCATTATCAAGAGAAGATAATTCTAATTCAAAGAAATTATTAATAATATCAATTTTATCATTAAGACTTCTATAAAGTTTTCCTTTAATACCAACTAAATCATCATATTCTTTTTTATTATCTTCATATTCAGATTTAGATTGTTCTATAAATTTAGCATAATAATGTTTAATATCAATATCCGCAATCATAACTTATCTAACAATATTTTCAACAGGAGTTTCATTTGTTTCACGAGCAACATTAAGCAAATTACGTTTAAAAATAATATCTTTAATGTTACCAATCATATCTTCCGGAAGAAGAAATTCATTATCATCTAATTCTTCGCTATCATCATAGTCTGTATCAGAAAAACTTCCAGCAGATTCAACAGTTTCAGTTTTAATTAAATGAGGATATTCAAAAGGAGATTTGACAACAATAAAATTAATATTAGTTTGTATTGTATCAGAATTAGTAAATATATAAATATAGTCATTTATATAATCATAACGAAGAACACGACAAAGACCAATCAAATGATTATAAAATTGAGCAGCATGTTCACGAACAAAAGGAACTGGAAGATTATAAACTCCAACAGTAGAAACAGATTGAAAAGGAGTATTATTAATAAGACGAATAGGACGAGGAACTTTATATTTAGTTCTCTTAATAAAAGGAAGATTTAATCCCTCTGATTTGTACAAATCACCATCAGGAACATCAACAAGTTCAAGTCTAAAACGTTGTTCAAGACCTTTATCAACATAACCATGAGCTTCATAACTTCTACGAATTAATTCATTACGTGTGTGAATAATCGCTTGACGAATGTTTCTGCGAACAGCCAACGTATTCGGAGAACCAGCAGCATGAGCAATTTCACTAATTAATTGATTAAGTGTAGCCATAAGAATAATAGTATTAATATTAGTAATAAGACAAATATATTATATTATCAATATGACCATTATAAAAAGAATGGCGATAACCTATTTTCACAAACAGATTATCGCCATTTATATTAAGAACTAAATCAAAAAATGTACTATTTAACGAGACTTTGTTTAAACGTTTCAATATCATTAGCTTCTAAAACTATACTTTTGTCCGTTCCAGGAATACCTATTGCTATTTTACCATTACCAATACTCATACCGCTATATTCTTTAACACCGGAAACGATAAGATTATCGGTAACTTTACCAAGAAGATTTTCTATATCGACATTGCCATCTTCTTCTTCAATCATTTTAAGAAATTTATCCGCTTTGCAAATATATTTGTTAGCAGCTTTATCTATAAAAGGACGAAATATAAACATAAGAGGATTGCTATCTGCAATAATAGTAATTTTATTATCAACAATCTCTTTAAGTTTTTCGATTATTACTTTTCTTTTGTACCATATTTTATTCGTTATTAATTGTTTTACAAAATTCAACATAAGTAAGTTTAGGATTAGCTTGAGCAGCTATTTGAAACTTTTTAAATAATTCTAATTCTTTATTAGTCTTTTCAACAATAATATCTTTCTTAGCACGAATGTTATTAAGTTGCTTTTCAAGCAATTCTTTACCACGAGGAGAATTAGCTATTTTATCTCTTACAGAATTAACAAGTTCTTCTTGAACCATAAATTGAAGTTCAGCAGAAAGACTGTTATAAACATCATCTTCTGCAAGCATAGCTTTTTGGTCAGCATTAAGAGAATTAACTTCTTTATCTATCTCGTCCCAAAGATTATGTTCTTGTATATGTGTTTGATTATTAGTATTATAATTAGGATTATTTATTTGATTTTGAAGTTTGGCTTTGTAATCATTAAGCTGTTGTATTTGACTATCTATTTGAGACATGTAATCATTTGGAAGAGTATCTTTAGCAAGAAGTGGGTCATAACCAAGATTAAAATTATATTGAGGAACGTACATAATATAAAGAATTAAAAATTAAATGGCGAAGAGTATTTCATCTCCGCCATTATGAATAAGATTATTTATGCAGCAGGAGTTTCTGTTACAGGTCTGTTACAACCACAAGGATTATAACTTGCATAACCTGTAACAGTAGGAGTATTAGGAAGAACAACTTCTCCACTAATCATACGACAAGTTCTACGCCATAAATTAAAATCAGCATTCTCTGCAACACGACGAATATCGCATTGAATCAAAGCATCTTGATAAGGACGAATAGCTTTAAGAACTGCAACTTCACTCTTTAATTCACCAATCTGCCCAACAAGTTCGTCTTTATTATCACGAGAATATTTATACAAATCAAAAGCATTCTTATTTGCATTTGCGTTAATAAGGTCAAAACCGTTACGCATAGCAGAATAAATACCAAACATTTCCTGATTGATAGTTTGTCTATCTTCAAAACGTTGTTTTTGCTGATTATAACTTGTACGCCACATATCATTAACAAATTGTACTTGGTCAGCACATTGTTTACGTTCAAGATAACGTTCATTGTCAATAGTTGAAGCAGCTATTGCAGCATCAGCAGCATTGTTGCGACATCCAAACAAACCGTTACCAAAACCGCCATTAAACAATGCCAAAGCAGTACCGGCAATACCAAGTCCAAGAGCAGTACCAGCAACACCTTTTGAAGCATATTCCTTTTTGTCATGATGAACTTTTTCCATCTCAACATAACCTTTTCCAGTTTCTTTATCGACTAACATCATAATTGTTAAGTTTAATAAGATTAATAATAAAATTTATATTTCTGTAATTGCAATTACAACTATATAAATAAGGACTACGAACATAAAGTTTTTATATACTTCAAACAAGATAAAAAGAAACCGCTTATTTCTACTACCAAATTAATGATAGAGAAATAAGCGGTTATATTAAACAATAAAATGATTAAAAGCGGCAACAATAATTATACAAACAGAATAAAGAATTAAATCTTTAACATTCCATTTGCCATTATAATAATGACATCTATCAGAATTTTCTTTTATGAACAACAACAAGAACGCGAATTTATATCCAAGAAATGCAGTTATTAAAGTATATATAAGTACACCTATAAAATCGTTTTTATCCATTACAATACATTTGAAAATTTAATTGTACCAGCAAAATTAGTAACATCTTCCATATTAAGAAACTCAAGAGTAACATCTCCATCAACAGAATAAGTTTGAATTTGACCACTAACTACGTCATATTGTTTATCTTTAATAACAAGATGTATAGTTCCAGTACCAGCGCTATTTTTATAGTCTATTGTAAATTTAGTTATTTTATCATCAAGAATATATTTCATAGTACCGCCATCAGTAGTACCAGCAAAATCAATTTGATTATCAATAGCTTCAAAATTAAAAGTGCTAATAGAAGTTAGAGCTGTCCAATTTTTAATAATTTTAAGTTGTTCAGCCATAGCAATAATATGAAAATCATGTTCAGCACATTTATATGTTTTAGGAGTATTAGGTTTCCAAGTTTGTTCAATTTCATCTAAAACAAAATCTGTAATAATATGATTTTCATCAGCATCGACTCTAATATAAACAGTTTCAAATGGAAGAAGATATTCACCAGGAACTAATTCTTTATGACCGTCTCTAAATACATGAACAGAAGAATTTTTCTCAAATACACTATGACGAATAGCAAAACCTTTAGCAAATGCTTCACTATCGAATTCGTCTTTAGTAAGTTCACGATTATAAAGAGCGATTTTACCAATAGTAAATCCAGTTTCAAGAATTTGAATTAAATCTTGAAATATAGAAGTAGTAGTAGGATTATTAATTCCCATAATACGTCTATTAGTTAATTTAACAGAACCCTCAGTATATTCACCATTAAGATAAGAACCAGGAACGGTATTATCGTAATACATATCAATGAGCATAGCTTTAACGTTTTCTTCTTTAGCTTTCTCAATAGATAGTAAGAAAGTATCATCAGTAGACTTTATCATACCGTCTTGAATAGTATAATCTTTACTATGTGGAAGAAGATAATATTTACCGCCAAGACTATCACGAATTATACCATTAGGAAAACCATCAAGTTCTTCGAGATTCTCAGGCTCAAATAAAGCTGTACAGGCTTTAGCAGCAGAAACAGTATCTGGTTCTATTAAATTTTCTTTAACCCATTCACGTTCTTCATCAGTAAGCACTTTATCAAATAATAGCAATTGATAAAAATCAGCTACTACATGTGTATTATCATTTTCACCAACAGAACCTATAAATAATTTATTACCTGCTTGTACACCATTAGATGAATTAATACGCACACCGTTATAATCATCACTGGATTGAATAGATATTAATTCAGGTAATACAATAGGATTCTTATATACTTTATTATAAGTATAGAATACATTATTAAGAAGTCCACCCTCAAACCAAAATAGAGATTGAGATGCAGAATTATAATCTCCATTACCTAATGAACAGAACCATTTGTTTTCAGACTTCTTATCAATCCAACGTCTTTTAGCAATGATAGTATATTTGTCTAATTGAGGCATATTAATACCAACTATACAACTACCATTACTATCAAATCTCATTGCTTTGCCATCATCTACAAATTGTGTGTTAACCCAATTGAAATTCTTACAAGTAGCATGTCTATTATTACCACTATAATCAGTTAAAGTATTGGTTGATTTAATACTATTAGAACCTTGCTTACCAATATTATAATGAACAACTAAAGATTTAAGAATATCATCTTTATCGGGTTCTTGCGGTTTAGAACACATCATATTGTTCTTTACCCAAGATATTTCATATTCTGTTAAAGAACGATTAAATAGAAGAATATTACCGTGACAACCGATAAAGGGAATATTTATGTTATTAGTTTCTTTCTGATAACTGCCACCTATACATAATACATCCTCATCAACACCAATACCATTTTTGATATTACTATTGTTATATTTATTTTTAGTCAAATACGAAACAACACTGTCCGTATTAATAGTTATCGTATTCCAAGCCCCTAAAGATTGTACTCTTTCTAAACTACCATCAATTCTTTCAAATACGAAACCATTATTAGGACTACTACCTTTAACAATAAAAGCTCCTTTTTTCTCAAACCACGTCCTCTCCGCCATCACCGTGTAATCCGTTAATATAGGCATATCGTAAGCAACAGCGTACATCTTGCCGTCGTAGCAAAGCTGGTCGGGGTAATAAGGTAAAAATTGTACTTTTAAATTCAACTCCTGATTAGTAGTGTAATTTGTACTAATAATCGTATTCGCATCTGTTACAAATTCTATATCGTAAATGCCATCCTCAGTAATATTATAATAAGTCTCGTTGGTGGTAGAGTTAATAAAACGAATAGGACTATCTATACCTTCAAATTTTATTTGCTGAGTAGAATTAACAATATTCTTATTTATGGTGAATAGATAAGAACCAGCAGATAACGCTTTAATAAATGTTACTTCTTTTGTTATATTATCATATAGATATTCAAATCTATTCTGTTGGATAATATTCTCTGTTACATCTATGCCATACACTCCCATCCCGCTATTCAGCTTACCCTTACCACCATACAAATAGGCGTGGTTGCCGTTACCGCTAAAGTCTTTTAGAATAGAAGTAGGAAGCTGGGCAATAGTGATATTACATTCACCGATAACACTAACACCAAAACCAAAATAGAGATTATTATCTTTAAAGGTGTAAACACCATCTTTTTTAATATGGGTTTCAGGCTTTCCTCTTCCTTGTCTCACGATAAGATATTTATTTTCAGTAACTCCAGTAACACTAATAGTCAAATCGGAATAAGGTTCATTATCATCTTCTACAATATTGTTAGTCTCAACTACATTTGTTATAACAATAGTATTATTAGTAATTTTAGCAGTACCTCTACTATTTCTATATGCCCATTTTGTAAAATCTTCTATGTATGCTTCAATAACATCAAAATTCGTCATACGCTGTTTACAGTATGGAGAATACCAAGCTACAAGAGCATCTTTAATTTCCGGTGGAATTTTATCAACAGCATCAGCTATATAATTACGTCTAATACGAAAGTAATTAAGTATAGCTTTAAGTATCATAATTATCGGATTAGTAACAATTAGATTCATTCTTCGCCTTTTAATAATTTGGTTTGCAACTTTAATTCTTCATATATAGCTTGTAATAATTCAATTATCTTTTTCATAATCTTTATAATATTAAGCAATTATACCAGCGTTTTTAAGACTTGTCAAAAGTTCATTTATTTTAGTAACTAATGCAGCGGCATCAGCATCAACGGCAGCGTTAGCAACAGCAGCACCTTTCTTAACTAATCCTAAAGTAGAGGTAGTTGCAGCACTATAAGTAGTATTATTATCGGTCCAAGGAACTGAAACATAAGCCTGTTCAGTACCATTGAGTTGAACAGGATAATTTTTTCCATTTTGAGCATAACCAGTTTTAATACCACCACGAACATCTTCTGAAGCTAAAGGAAGTTTATAATCACTTGTTTCACTTTCTTTAATCAGTTCTTCGATAAACGCTATCAGTATCTTTTTTCTATTTTTATCAAGATTAAGTCCATCAACGAATTTAGAAAGTTTTATATTATCCATAATATTATTAGTTAGAGCGTTATTAATTATTTATTTGGTCGACGCATTTTAAGGCTCGTCACGCCATTTTATGTCTATCTCGATAGATTAATCATTTCGCATATATAAATGTCGCAATGCTAAAATAAACCGTATCCACGAGGCTGTAACAGTGTCGTTTTGCTATTCGGCAGACCGCAAACGAACATATTTCCACCATGCAAAATGCTTTCTATTATCAAGATAATGAAGATTATCATCATTATTATGAGCTTCTTCTTCAAAGCTTATATCATGATATGCAGCATTTTGTTTTCTATGACAAAAACGAACAATAACATATTCAACACAATACCAAAGATAATAAAACACAATAAGCATTTCAAGCATTTGTTTTGTATGAATACGTTCATGATTAATAGTCTTAGGACTAAGAGAATCAGATTTAGTAAATAGAATACCAAATAAATTAATAGTATTATAATTACCAAATGGAATTATTTTGTTTTTGACGATTATCATTGTTTTAGAAATTAAGACTCCCCGTAGAGGAACGAAAAGATTTATATCATTATCGCTTCCTCTACGGGGGATGTTAAACAGTCTATTTTAGAGCGTCATCTGCTTGTTTATATGTAATACCAAATTTATGCAATATTGGAGCAGCAATCCAACTCCAAAATACTGGAGCAAGAATGGCACTATTAACAAGAACAGTAGTTTTGATTTCGCCAGCTTGTTGATAAACAGCTCCAATAACAACAATGCTTATTACTAAGTATAATCTTTTATTCCATGTTGGAACTTTACAACCATCTCCATTAAGATAATCATGAATTTTAATAAGAATAAAACATAATACATTAACAATAAGCATATATGCAAAATCAAAATTACTAAGAATTTGATTAATAATAGTATCTAAATAATTCATATTAAGCAATAGATAAAGATATACAAACAGCAGTAATAATACCGGCAATTAACATTGGAATAGTATAATTAAGAAAAGCATATTTCATTTCATAATCTTTACGCATACCTTTACCAATAGCAGTACCGAAGCCTAAAACAAGATTAATAAAAACAGTTTCCCAACCAACATTAAGAGTAATACCAAATACCACGGCAATAACCATTCCTATTGCCAAATACTTCCAAAACTTTTTTAGTTCCATAATTGTTATAAATTTTAGTTAGACAATAAATAAATCAAACTATTGCTTTAGCTAATAAAACTTATGCTAAAACGAAAACGAATAAATAACCACTGTTATTAATTTAATTATTAAGTTTATTAGCATTATCAATAGTTTGATTTTGATTAGCAAATATATTTATTATTTTTAAACAGCAAAACTATTTTCAATGAAAATGTTTTATTTAGCATATAGTTAACTATGTAATTCAAATCTATAAACTTTTCCGTCAATTACATATTCATACCACCAATAAATATATTTACTTTTTTGTATATTGGATAAAATATATCCAGGAACAGCCATTCCTGACAATTGTATATAATTTCCTTTATTTATTATATAATCATAAGCAATACCGCTTCCAACGTTTTTATCAATAGGAGCGTCTACATATTGAGAAACATTTTCATTAGTGGTTTCATCTATTTTAAATCCAATTCTATATTTAAATGTTTCTACATATTTAGATAACCATAAATATGCAGTAGCAATATTTTCAGTAGTCCAATCTAAATTTTTAAATTCTTCATTAGTAATTTGTCTTAGATTATATCTACTAACACAAGGATAAGCATCAAGAGCAAATACAATACTATTTCCAATACCAACATTGGTTACAACAGAATTTCCAATCCGTAGCCCCCCCCCCATTATCAACAGCAAGAGTAGCTATTTTATTTTCTTTATCCATATTATATTTTAAAAGTTAATAGATATATTAATCTCGACAATATTATTATCGAAATCAACGCAATTATTTTTATTATCATAATCTAAATAGCATTAAATATTATAATCACGAAAACAAATTCGTTTGAATCCAGTTTAGAAGAATATATTCTTGTATTAACATATTGCCCTTTATTAGCATAACGTTCTGAAAACGAAATAATCTTAGTTATGCCGATGTACTGTAATTCTAAACCTCTAACCCTCTTATTTCCTCCATTGTATAGGTTAAAAACTTCTTTAGTTCCATCAACAGAATACCACCCTATATACTGTTTGGGAATATTAGTTTGATGAATAATATCTTTATTATTTCCTCTATATAGTATTATATCTTCATTGTCACTTAAATTGACTACCAATACTCTGATGTTCCCCTCTTTGGATGAGCCAGCAAAATCAGGAGAAATAGTAATATACTTTAGTAAATTTGCTACTCCTCCCTCACCCAAGATTTCAGTATTACCAACAAACAATCCTGTATTATTAGAACCAACTTTTAAATTACTATCCATATCTTTAAATTTTTATTCAGTTACAGCATACATTGTATTATCGCTCTTAGGATTGATAGAGTCATATTCAGATTTAGTTTTCTTAGTAAGAGCATTAATATTATCAGACTGAACTAAATCTTGAACTATAAAAAAGTTTGATTTTGTTGAATTAATAGCAATAAAAATTCTTTTTGTAATTATAGAAACATTATCAGCATCAGCAATAGAAGTATAAATATAAATAAACGAAAGTTCATAAGAACCATTATCAGGATTGCAATAAACATGAGCTGTACTTACTTTAAATATTTCTTTTTCTGTAATTTTAAAGAATAAAATATTATCTTTTAATAAATGCGTTACAATAGCTTTAAAAACTTCAACGTTTTGGAAAATAAGATTTATTTTAGTTTCAGCTTCTTCACCTTTAATAAATTGATTTGAAATTAGTTGTTGATGAGCTTCTTCAGTAATAGTAAATATAGTATGTTTACCGTCAACATATTTTTTAGTAGCAGGATGATATTCTCCAACAGGATTATATTCAGTAGTATTAGTTTTAGTTAAAACATTATTAGTTGTAACATAATTGCTATCATTAGTAAGTTGAGAAGTCTTAGTAGGAATTTCTGCATATATGTCTTGAACGCTATTTTCTACATTAGTAATTTCATCGCTTAGAAATTTTCCTTGTCTTGCAGAAAGAGGTTTGGTAGCATCATCCGTGCTTGTATCATCCACTATTGCAGACTTATCAATTTTCTTATTATCAAGAACTTTTCCTTGTAAAGCTGCTAATGGTTTAGTAGTATCATCATTAGTTAAATTGTTAATAACATCAGTTTTATTTAACTTGGTATCGTTAAGAAGCTTACCTTGTTTAGCTGATAAAACTTTTGTATTATCGTTAGTAGAAGTATTGTCTATAATATCAGTTTTCTTCAATACGGAACTTAAATCCGGAGTAGGATTAGTTCGCATAGTACCATTAAATATGATAGTATTAGTATCAGAAGAAAAATAAAGAACATTAGGATTAGTTTTAGTAGCTTCGAGTGCCTCAGCTTCTGTTTTAGATGCACAAACTCTAAACGGTTGTCCAACAGGAGAAGCAGCACGTTCATCAATTAGTTCGTCATTCATATTCATATAATTGACTGTAATTAGTAAAGCAATAATGATTTATTCAACCATTATTGCTTTTATTCATATTCTTATTATTCAATAGTAATACCGCCACCAGCAGTAGCTTGGTCAATAAGTTGTTTTAATATCTTACCTTGTTCGGCAGACAAAACATTAGTAGCACCACCAGTAGTTAAATCATTCTTGATTGCAGATGTATTAATCTTATCATTAAGACCATTATTCATTTCAGCCTTAGTAGCATAAGTAGATAAATCAACAGTGCCGCCAAGAGGGTCCCAGTTAGCTTCGGTATGTTCATCAACAGAAGTATTCTTAATACAGGCTACATTAGTTCCAGCAGGATATTTTTTACCACCAACAGAGAATTCGGTTTCAACATTCCAAACATCGCCAACTATTGCATTAGTAATGGCAATAATTTCGCTAATATCAGCTTTAGTTCCACGATATTTATAAACATTACCCAAACCATTAATTCTATCTTGTAAAATTTTACCCTGAGCTGCACTAAGGGCTTTTGTTACATCAGTAGTAGAAAGATTATTAACAACATCGGACTTATTAAGTTTATTGTCATTAAGAATCTTACCTTGTGCAGCAGATAAAGCATGAGTTGTAGAAGTGCTTGTCAAAACATTTTCAACAACCACTTGTGTAACGCCACCACCATCAACTCGTTTCCAACCACTATAATCAGCAGAAGTAATTTTTGATACATCTTTAAGAACATAAATTTCTTGAGTATCAGCAACAATTACTTGCATACCTTTGTAATAGTTCTTAGAAGCATAAGTAGCAGCATTAATCAAATCAGCTTTTGTAGGAACTAAAGTACGAGCATCCAAAGGAGCTTGACCACCAGGTTCAAAGTTTACAGCAAATGCAGCAACACCGGCAGGACGAGTTCTTGGTTCAGCAGCAGCAAGCATAGCAATAGATTCTTCAACAAAAGGAAGAGTAGTGCTATTAGCAGCTAACATTCTAAATACTTCATCAATAATAGGTTCGCCATTGTAAGTATCAGGTTCATCGTTTTCAGAACGACTAACATTAGCAACAGTAAATCTTAACTGTAAAGCACCCGATAAAGCTCCTTGAGTAGTAAGTTTCTTATAAGCAACATTAACACTTTGAACAGCAATATTTCCAGCATCAGAAATAACATAATTAGCAGAACTAAATACTTCCCATTTACCGGAAACTGTATTAAAGAATTCGACTTTAGTTACATTCTTTGTGGACGGAAACTTAAATTCAAGACGAGTACCAGTAGAAGCTTCGGAAGCAAACTTAGCACCAATAAGAGTATCAGTCCATTTGTATAATTTCAACTTCTTATTAGGAGTAGGAGCGGATGGCATATTTCCTTCTCCGGCACTTGTTGAAGCATTATCACCATTACAGAAATATGGATAAGTACCATAAATATAAATAGCTCCAGAATTAACAGCTCCAGCAGGCAACGGGTTAGGTTGTATAGAAGCTTTATTGCCCCATGAAGTTACAAGTTGTTCACCTTGAGCATACGCAGCATGATAATTATACTGCATAGTTCCTAAACTTATTTTAGTAGGTAAAGTCTTATTAGTTTCTTGTCCACCATAATAAATAAAACTTGCTTCGCTATTTAAAGCACCAGCACGTTTCTTATCAGGTTGACCAGCAGCACGCCCATAACCTTGATTAAATGCAGTTTTAATATTTGTACCGGCAACAGGAGCAGCCATTCCTACTTCCATTATTTCATTATTGACAAAACCGCTACTAAGAAGAATAGTTGCAGATGGAGCAACAACTTGCGGTTGCTGTTCGGGGAATAAAAGCATATCAATAATTTGATTTTGCTTTTTGCCATTCAACTTTGCAACAGTAGTACCGGCAGCAATACCACCAACGGTATTAGGCATTTGAACGGAAGTTCCAAGAGCAGATTTATATTTATCGTAATCTCTATCTAATATAGTAGTATTTGTAAACTCTATCGTCCAACCATTAGTTTTTAAAACTATTATAGCGGTGTGTCTATTTAATTCATCAGCGTTATCTACAAGCCAATCGATATTTATTTGACCATTGTCAACGCTATCATCAAAATAAACATTACACGGATAATATATATCATTATAAAATGTAATAGCAATACCGCCAGTATTAAAATAATTACGTAGATTTGTATAATGTTCTTTAGTAGCTGGACCAATAACATTAGCTATTTCAGTAGATGTAGAACTACTATCTAATTCATACAATCCAACAAGATTTAAAACACCGTATTTCTTAGCATTAAACCAAATACTATTTTCATTATTACTAAAACTCATCATATTAGGAGTAGCTTTCTGAGCTTCTTCACCTTGCGCACTTGTTTTAGTAACAGCTACTCTAAGTTTCTGATTATTAGCAGCCAAAGTCTCGACAATTTTAGATAAATCTTCCATAATGTTTTTAATTATTTAAACCATAAAAAAAAACGATTTATTTATTCAATTATAATTCCTATTCTTTCAGCAAGTATATTAACAAGAGTATCAAGATCATAACCTCCTAAAGAAGGCTCACTCCAAGCAGGATCTTGAATATCTTCATTTTCATTAAACCTACGAATAGAATACCATAATACAAATTCCCCATCATAAGGAGCAGGTTTCCATTGTCCCTCTACTGGGTGCGGATTAATATAAGAACCTCCAGTAGGAGCAACAGGTTTTTCTTTTGAACGAGTAAAAGCTATTCCTATTGTTGCATTATAAGATTTAATTTCATAATCAAGCCAATATTCATCGTCAACACTCCCCGTAGGGGGTTGATTGGTTGGAACATCTTTCTTACTAAGATAAACATGACCATTATGTTTAACAAAAGTAAGCTTTTCATAAGCTTGATTAGAATCATAAACAACTTTTTTAGCAACAGTAACAACAACTTTTCCTAAATCTTTATTTTTTATATTCATAATTAGTTAGTATTAGTTTATTGTTATCAATTTTAAATTCAATAGCATCTGTATCTTCCGAATTATCAACTTCATATAAATGACCGTCAATAGGATTTAATTCAAGCGAAACATCAACAGGTCGTTGACAAGGAATAATATCGAGATATACATGACCATCTTTTTCTATACCATTTATATGATATTCATAATGTATATCATTATCTTTAAAATAACTATTTAAATAATTAATAATACAATCGAAAAACAATTTTATCTTTTTTATATCGTTGAAAAAATGAGCAGCGATAAGAGATTGAAATAAATTAATATGATAAACCGCTTTACGAAGTTTATAATTATCATCATGAGAATTAATAAATATTTTAATCAAATCGGCATAAATACATTTATATTCTTTAGGAAAAGCGTGATAAAAGAAATCATAAATAGCATTATCATTAATATCGTAACGGTCAATATTTAATGTTTTTACATTGTCGGCAATAAATATAGCACTTACTGTTGTTGTATATAATCCATTTTGAGTTCTATATAAACCTTGAGCACCTAATTTTTCTTCTGCTACATAACTGCCTAAATACGAAACGCTAATAATTTTTTGAATACCGTTATGCCCAAAATTCCATTCAAAACATTTTTCTCCACAACCGGTAGTAGAATAACAATACAGTCCGTTAGTTTTATAATTATCGCTTTCATCAGTTTCTTCAACAACTCTATTATTACGAATTTTTTGATATAATAATTTATAATTAGTTTCTGCGTAATTATTATTCGGACTTAGTTCAAAAAAATTATTGTCAAGATCAACAACACGTCTTTGACTAAAAGTAGCATGTTCTTGATTAACTGTAATGTCAACAGTGGTATTTGTATTAGCCACCAATCTAATTGTAATATGTCCAGTTCTTGTATGACCCTCAACATTTTCGTCACAAAGAATATAATTCTCATTTTGAGAACCAACATGAATCCAAGAAGAATCAGAAGATGGTTCCCATGTTAAATTACTTTCAACTTGATTAACTTGATCATTAATAATATGTCTTCGTTCAGCTCTTATTACTTCAAAATATTGTCTTTCATCGGCAGGATAAGCAATAATATCAAATTTATTTGTTCTTACTTCAAGCGAATATTCGTCTCTAACTTCTGATGCAGCTTTGTTTATAGTAAGAGTAACTTTGTTTGGATTACCAGAACTAACATTTTGTATAACTTCATATTGAATAGAAACTTGCTGGTCAGTAAGATTTAAATTAGAAGTAACATAAATACTATTTCCTTGAGGAGAAGCATTAACACCACCATATTGAGATTCATTAGCATTACCACTTATTTGTTGCAAATAATAAGTAACATCTTCAGGACCGCCATCAGGAGAGTCATTTGTATATTTTTGTCTATATGAGGAAACTGTTATAGTTTCATTATGAGCTTCTCTATTTAAATTAACTTCGTTTCTATTAAGAGTTAAATGATATTCATATCTAACAGATGCTCCTGTTTGAGTAATTTTAACTTCAACATTTTTATTAGAATCGTCTTGTTGAGTATAAAGTATTTTAGCAGTTCTTTCAGATTCTCCATCATTAGGAGCTATCGTAATAGAATTAGGAAGACTATCTTGAATAGTTACAAAATCATTACCTGAAACAACTGAACCCGTATATTGAATAGGAGTTTTAGTTGTAGGTTTGTTATTTATATAATGTTGTTTATAGGATTGAACATTAAGAATAATATTTTGACCAGTAGATGGAGAAGTAATATTTTCTTGATCAACAATAAATATATAATCAAATTCTTCTCTGGCAGCGTCTTGTCTAATATTAATTATTTCAGTTTTATTACTTTCTAACTGCTTTACAATAAGACTATCATTACGCATATTAGTATTATCATTAGCAGGCATATACCACTTAGACTTATCAGAAGTATTATTTTTAAGAAGTCCTTTATCTGAAATAACTGTATATGTAACATCGGTTCTATCTCCTTTAGAAACTCCATTTATATAAGTTTCTTTATAAGATTCTACCGTTAAAGTAACAGGATTAGTTCCATCAGCATCAATAGCATTAGTATCTATATTAGTTTTAAGAGTATATCTTATTTCCTTATTGAGACTATCTTGAAATAATTCTATTTTTTTATTTCCCGAAGTACCGACTTCTTCTCGTTTAATTATAATAGCAGCAGAACGAATTTCTTCGGTATTTGCATCAGCACTTACTTTATTCCCATCAACTTTAAAATATTTACTGGATGATTCGGCAATATAGCTAACTGGTATTTTATCTCCAATAACTTCTCCTGTATTATTAATTAACTCTTTATATGAATCAACAGTAAAAAAAGCAGAACCGCCCTCAGCAGGAAGTGTAATACTTTGAGGTTCATAAGTAATAGTATAACGATAACCGTAACTATTAACTTCTTGAGTTATTTTACCAGTAAGTATATTTCCGCTTTCTACTTGAACTAATTTAAAAGTAGCAGTACGTATATTAGCTTTATTTTCTCGTATTAATAAAGCATTATTTATATCAGAATAACTAATCCAAGAATAATCTTCATCATTGTCAAGAACAAAACTATATCCAATACCAAAAGTTTCTTTTTTACTGCCTATTGTAACAGTTTTTTTAGAATCAATATTTAAATAAATAGTTTGTCCGAGACCATTATCTTTAATATCTAATTGACTATCGTCATTAGCTTTAAAACTATAACTTGTTTCAGTATCAGCAAATTTATAACCGTCATCAATGCAAATTATTTCAACTTCACTATCTTCAACAACAATTTTAGATGAACCGACATTTATATCTTTATGTCTTTTAAGATTATCAACTATAAAATTATATATACGATTTGCTTTTTCTATATCATTAGTATTATATACATAAACAGCATTTTTAAATAGATTCCATAGTTGAATAATATTTTTATTTTTATTATTACAAACATTATCGCAACCGGCAATAGCAGATATACCGTATTCCATAAGCAAAAATTGGATTTGTCTATAAGAACAAACCCAATCAATAGGAATTTTCATATTATGTAAAACAGTATCGTCCATATTCAGAAGTATTAAATATCGTATCTATTTTTTCTTTTTCTTTATCTGTAAGAAGAATATTATAATCAATACAACTTCGTACAATATCATAAAAATAAGAACTTCCAAAAAGATTTGTAGAAACAAATCCAAGATTTATTTTATCCAAATTTTTACAAATAACAGTATTTATATTATTACGAAGTTTATCTTCAATATGTTTAAGTCGCTTATCTTCATTCATATTTACTGTATTTATTATTTATATAAACTATCCAATTATCAATTTTAATACCAAGATTGTTATTAATTTGTGAAATACGAAGTTTATCTTCTTGACCGTTATAAACAATAGCAAGTACATCTTTAATACAATCATCTTTCCAATTTTCTTTAAGAAAATTACTAAGAGGAATGTTTTTTATTTCATATAATGAAAGAGTATGATATGCCCGATAAAATTCTGTATTAACGGTTTTAGTAATACTCGCTACAACATATTCTTTATTTATATCAATGTTATTATTTATAATAATATTACGACAAAGATTAACAATCTTATATTGAAAATTAAAAAATGCAAGCTCAATAATAATTTTACCTTTTTCTAAATTCTTTTTAGTAATATCTTGAAAAAGATTATCTAATATAGCATTGAGTTTAGCAACATTATTACTAACTTCTTTAACAGCAAGACCCATTTCAACAATAGATTTTTTATCATCTTTGTGTCTGAAATAGTCTATTAGTTTTATAATAATAGTATAACTAATAAATACTATGCTTGAAATAATTACAGTAACGTAAGAAGTATTACGAACAGTATCTTCAATTATACTATTAAAGAATTTAAATTCTTCCATTATATTTAAAACAACGAAAGCCACTATCGCTGTAATTTAATACAGTAATAGTGGCTCTCCATATTATACAGATATGTTATCTAAATTAAGCAACACCAGCAAGAGCTTCAAGTATAGCTTCAATTTTAGCGATTGCAGTAGCACCAGTAGGCAAAGCAATCTGAACAATCTGATTAATGGTTTGGTCAACGGTTTTCATTTCTCGTGGCTCAGCAAATTTAAGCGTAAATACGGTATAACCTACATCAGCACTATCTGGTTGAGCAAGAGGATTAAGAGGATAATCTGGATATATTAAAGTTGCAGGGTCTTGATAAGTATATTCAATACCAGCATCAGCAGCAGCTTTAATTGCCAAATCTTTAATATATTTAGCATCAGCCAAAGCTACGGTAACAGGAGTTTCTTTAACATCTAATCCAAACAAATCATCACCAAGTGCTATCTTATAATCCTCACCTTTATTAACAGCAGTAACTGTTATTTTACCTTCATCGTTTTCTGCTGTAACTCCAGAAGCAGGATTATTATTAATTTGAGCAGTTAATTCTTTAGCACAAGCAGTAGCATCTTGTCCATCTTTAACTCTCATTGTAGCAGTCCATTTATTACGTTCATTAAACTGAACTCCTTTCTTGACTATTACAACAGTTAAATCATCACCAACAACGGGGTTTACAATTGTAAAATTACCAGTATAAGCAGTAGATGCTTGATAAGTCATTTTAACAAAACTGAAATTGTTCTTATAAATAGGAACAATTACATCACCGCCTTTATTATCTTCTTTTCCAAGATAGATGTATCCTTTATCTTTAATTTTACTACCATCAGAGTCAACAGTTTGAACACCATTAACTAAAGCAGAAAAAGCAAACTGACCAGCAGTAAGCTGGTTAAGATTAGTACCTAAATCTACCTTAGAACCTAAAAGAAAAGTTCTCATAGTTTATAAGTTTATTAATTTTGTTTTTGATCATTAGGAAGAGCAAATGTTTGTTTATAATATTGAACAGCAATCTCAATTATTTCTTGAATAAGATAATCAGGCATATCACAATCTATATTATTTTCGGGATGTTCTTCATCAAGTTTAACTTTATTCGGCATCTTAATATAATTATAAATAAGCCTATCAGGAGAAATTGAAGATTTACCATTATATATTTCAACTTTATTAGCTCCATCAATATTTACAGCAACACAAATAGGATGCTGTTTTGTAGGACGATTGCAATAATCTTGAAGCGTTCTATAAAGATATTCAGCTTCAATAATACGACAATCGTAAAGAACATTTTCGCCACTATAACCTATTGCAAATCGAGTATAAAACATAACATCATTATTGCTGATATTAGCAACAAAAGGAATATCGTTTATACGCCCTTTATGGGATACAACAACTTCTTTCTTTCGTGCTAAATTACGCAAAGCATTTAATTGCGAAACATCAGCATTAGCTTTAATTATCAAATCATTAACGTTTTGAGCATTTTCAGCAATAATGTTTCTTGTTTTAGTTACAATAGCAAAATTAAGACAAATGTCAACATCTTCCGGAAAAATAGCACGAACAGTATGCAGACCCATTCTTTGAGCCAACTCTCTGAACGTGATGTGCATTTGTACTATATCCATAATGTTAAGCAAGTTTTAATTGATTTTCATAAGCTGTACGCATATCAGAGTTATCAGGATTCTTAAACCAAGCAAGAGCTTCTTTCATATTAGCTCCAATAAAATCACCAGCACCGCTAACAATATTCTGTGAATGTGGATGACGAATAAGAATACCATAAGCTATAAGTTTTTCAATCATAGCTTTAAGACTTATATCTCTATCCGTACACATTTTGTTAAAACGAGCAGGTTCTTGACTTGCAAAGTAATCAAGATTATTTTCCTTAAGAACTCTATCTTCTGCAAGAGAAGGAATGAGCGGTCTATTGGTAAATATACAATATGCAGCATAAACATCGTCAAACAGTTTATCATTAGCTGTAATACTAACGAAGTTACGTTTAGCATTGTTAATTTCAAGACGTTTCTTAGCTTCAAGTTCTTTCTCTTTTTGTTCGTCTCTAAAATAGAATCTAATATTAGGTTTGTTATTAATAATTGCTGTATCTTTAGCAACATCACTATATAACAAACAATGACGATAAAGAAGATAATCAGCTACATTATCGGGATAACCGTATCTGTATTTTTCTGATTCAAGAGCATTAAGTTTAATAATTCGATTTTCAATTGCTTTATCAAGAGCGACACTATCACCGCGATTTACAGCAGCAAATTCGGCATCAATAGCTTCTTCTGCATTTTTAAATCTGTAATAGTCTTTGACATGATGATAATGAAAACTAATATTAAGTCTCTTACCAAGTTTATCTACTTTAACCTGAATGTTATTAAGATATTCCTTAACACGTCTAACGAAGTTTTCGTTAGTAGGAGAAACACCAATTAGATTAGGAAAATAAGCTTCAAGTTCACCTTTATTAGAAGAAAGAGTTCTTGAACTACGAACAGAACTACCAATAAATTCATTCCGTTCTTCAAGAGCTTTATCGTTAGCTTTACGGTAAAGAGAGAAAGAAGAAACCAAAGCAATAACAATATATCTATCTTCAAAATAAGGTTCATTCAAATCTTCATCTCTTTTTTCTCTAAGAGTTTGAGAAGTTTCTCCATTTTGGTTATTAGCTGTTTCAACAGCAGCGGCAGGTTTATTAATTTCCTGTTCTTTATTTTCAGCAGCAGCAGTTCCAATTGTAGGCATAATCTTTTTAGTTTAATTAGTTATTACAATACGCATTTCAGCAAGAACATTTTAGTAGTGTTGTTTACTTGCAGACCCATACTTCCCTTAATCTCATAACGAGACATATCAATTTCAGTAGAAGCACGATTAGTAGTAGAAACACCCCATTCCTTAGGTATCGGGGTCATACCCTCAATAACCTTAGCAATATATTCTTGTCCCTCTTGACGAACAATACGAACATTACTTTCGCCTTTATAAGAAGAGAAATCAATAAAGCAAGCTTGATGAGAAGTAATAGGCAAACCTGTACGAGGATGAATTTGTCCGTTTTGTTTTGCAGCTTCCGCAATAGTGCCTTTATCGAAGAATGAGCAATGTTTAACAGTAATAGTATGTCCGTCAACAGTAGTGTATTTATTAAAATACTTACCGTAAGCAAGACCGCTACCGTTGTCCATAATCTTCTTTTCGCCAAGAGGAGTAATAAAGCCCTTACTCATAGCATCATTCTCGATAGCATATTGGAAATCTTGAATAAATCCTTTACCGCCCATAAGAACAATATTCATTGTTCCATCATCGGTATCTTTATTCAGAACATCACCAACAGTTCTTTCAAGTTTGTTAAGAGTAAGATATTCACCGTAAGTATCGTAATTGCTTTCACGACAAATTTCCAACATACCAGCAGTACGAGGAATTGGCTTATTATTATCTCTATCTTTCAAACGAATAGTTCCGTCAGGAAGTCTATTATAAGTAGACAACCACAGACGTTCTTCATTCATTATACGCATTGTCAAATTGAATTGACGCATTTCTTCTGAAATCCAAAGACGAGTAGTACCACCACCATTACCTTGCTGAAATTCGTATTCAGTAACAACATTAGAAATATTACCGGCAACCTCTTTACTATAACGGAAAAACTCAAGTTGAGAAGTCATAGAACCAGGCCCCATAGTATTACTTCTATTACCTTTAGAATAAGATTCAGAAACAGTAGGAGCAGACATGCTCAAATAAGTTCCTTTAGCAAAATTCTTCGGGTCAACGTAAGCAGTAGGAGAAGCGTTAACTGGAGCAAGTAAATAAGCATAACCGTAAGCGCTTTCACCTAAATCTTTCTGAATACGAAGCAAAGTACCATCGGGACAAATCAAACCATATTGTTCAATAAACCAATGAGTAGCAACATGAACTTCAAATTCTGCACCACCAAGACCAGGCTTAGTATTAGCAGTATTGAAATAAGTTACATAATCAGTAAACTTCATACGACCCATAGTCTTCCAAGTCCACTGAACAGTTTTAACAGACTTAACGCCTCGACTACCTTGACCCTCAGTCATAAAGGTAAGAGGAAAACGGTCGTCGTCCATACCATAGTTGTAAGTCAGAAACGCATTAATTTCAACAGGTTTAGTGAGTTGAAGATTAGCAATACTTTCTTCATTAGAGTAACCTCTATCATCATAACGACCCGTTGACAAAACTCGCATTGTGTACATAATCAACAGTTTTAATTAAGTTATACATAACCAAGAGCATCAGCAATATTATCGCCAATTTTCTTGTTTGCGGCAGGCTTAGTAATTTTAATAGAACTTTTACGTCTTTGTTCAGCAGCTTTAAGACGAAGCGTCTTAGTCTTTTCAGATGCAATCGCAAGGTCTACAAGATTACTATAATTACCACCAGTAAATTTAAGATAAGCACGAAGCAAATCATTTTGAAGTTGTTCTTCTTCGGGAGTTTCCATTAATTCTCTTTCATAACGGCTAAATCCTTTATCGTCAACTTGATATAGATAATTAAAGAAATCATCAGCAGTTGCAGCAGATTGTTTACCGTTTTTATTAATAAGAATAGTATCTGGAATTTTATAACCAGCAATTTCTTTCTTATCAATAGTAGACTTAACTTTATTCCAATAAGCTATTTCAGCTTTTTTATCCTCTTCAATTTTACGTTGAGCAATTTCAGCTTGTTCAGTTTTAATTCTCTTATCGTTTTCTTGAAGAGTAGCAAGGTCTTGTTTAGCGGCATCTAAAAGACGATTAGTGCTCTTAAGAAAAGAAATATAATCATCAATGCTTCCGACCTTGCCACTTTCTTTAAAGGCTTCGCGAACTATTGCTTCTTGTTGTGCAGTATTATTTTCATCAATAACAATTGTACTTCTATCTCGAACTTGACCGAATCCCTCATAACTATTTCCGTTAGCAACATAATAATTAAGGAAATCACTTACAATAGGAAACTTATCAATAAGTTGCTGAACACCAGCTTGAGCGTATTCGGTACGTTTAGCATCAAGAACTTCATTAATATATGAAGCAACTCCATCGGGAGTATTTTCAAAAGTAATAGGTTTATCGTTTTCATCAGTAACTTCAAAACCAACTTTCTCTATAATCTTAGCGACATCAATTGCATTTTCTTTATCATCAGTATCGTCAACTTCAAATTGCTTAAGAAAGTCTTTAACGTCTTTAGCTTCTTTGAAAACTTTATTATTTTTATCAATAAGATTACCCTCAGCATCAACAGTATAAGTATCTTCTCCGATAGTAATAACAGAACCAGGTTCAACAACTAAATTATTGTCATCTACTTGATTATCATTGTTATTATTATTTTTATCATCTGTATTGTTAACAGTTGTATCAACATTATCGTTTCGACCATCACCATCTGTTTTATTGTTATTCTTTGGGTCGTCATTATTCGGTTCGTCAATAGGTGGAATAATATTACCGTCAGAACCAACAGTACCAGTAACGCCAGTATCTAAATCTGTAATAGGTTCAGTCCCACTATCAGTAGGATTAGCATTAAAACCAAAATCTAATGTAGGCATAATTTTAATAGTTTTATATGGTTATTATTACTTTGTTATTACAAGACAAATGTATAAGCACTAACAGCATCATGTCGAACATCACAACTACTTAATAGACTTCTTTTGCTTATTTCTACTGGCTTACTGATATTGATAAATACCCTTGTCACTTACAGACTTGACGAAATTTGAACGATTTATGATGAATTGATTAATCCTCTACGGGGTGTATCAACGTCTTGCACAGAGCTTTAAAATAAGTCTTATGATAAAAGATATTTACAAAATCAACAAACCACAATTGTGATTACAAGCGACAATAAAAAAGCCGCTACTACTCTCACGAGCGGTAACGGCTAAAGAAATTTACAAAGCACAAATACAAGTATTTATAATACAAGTTTATTTTTTATCAAATCTATTTTTATTTTGTTTAGCAACTTTATAACTCATATCAGCTTTATAAATATCAGAAGCAAACTTCTGATTATTAGCTTGAATTTGAGCACCAACTTTTTCTCTTTCAACAGCTATCTTTTCTCTTTCAATAGCAGTCTTAGCAGCATCGACAGCAGCTGTATCAACCGCTTTATTATTGAGACCCCCCGTAGAGGATAGAACAGCTTTCATTTCTTCAATTTGACCATCAAGATATTTTTCAAGAGCAAGCGTTTCTCTATCTTGTTGTCCTTTCGCAGCAATCTTATCGAGTTCATATTGTTGAAGCATTTGAGCATTTTGTGCATCAAGTTGTTTCATATTTTCTTCATGTTGACGATTAATCTCTTGAAATTTAAGAATACCTTTCTTTATTTCAGCAGTATTGTCTCCCTCAATTGCAACAGCTGCCATTCCGGCATCACCGTTTTGTGCAGCACTAAAAGCAAATTGTTTATATTGATTAAGTTTATCTCGTTCCTTTGCAGAAAGTTTAGCTTTAATAACATAATCAGCATAGATATGCTTATCAACATCAAGACTGAAATATTTTATAGAAGCGTCATTCTTAGTCTTATAAGAAGTTCTTAAACCGTCAATCCAAGCAAGTTTAGTATAATCCATATCACGAGCATAATCATGTTCTCGCATATAATCAAACATAAACTCGACTATAACACTTCCCATAGAACCTCGAATAATAGCTTGTTCAGTAACTCCTTTACCAGCACTATTAGCTATTTCACCATAGCGTTGAGGAGTCATATCGACTTTAAGATTAGCGGCTTGTTCATTAGCATTAATAAGTTCTGTAAGTTGAGCTATATAAGCAGAAGTATCACTATTAAGCATACGAACCTGTTGTGCTCTCAACATGCCTTGATCATCTTCATCATCAATATAAAGAACGCCATCAGCAGCCATTCTATAAATAGTTTCTTCGGGAACACTACCTAAAAGAGATTTAGCAATCAGAAGAACATTAAGTTTGTTCTTAGCAAGAGCCATTTCTCTATGATAAGCAATAATATTACCAAAGATTTGATAAGGCATTATTAAATCAATAATACTAAAACGACCAAGACCAGGCATTAATTCTATTAAACCGTTGTAAGGAAGTTTACCATTTCTATTATAAGCAATCGGTCTACACTTATAAGGATAAATAGCATTATTTCTTCCACCTATTCTATCGCATTCAAAAACTTGAGATTCCCAAATCCATTCAATGTCAATGTCGCCATTATCTGGATTAAGAGTATAATCTTCATCTACAATAGTTTCTCCAATAATACCATTTTGTTGATAAGTAAGAATACCTTTCTTAACCTCTCCACGCCAAACAACATGCCAAACTTCAATAAGATTATTATTGTATTCACGAGCCATTATAGGTTGACGTTCAAAAAATTCACGTTCTTTATCAGTGAATTTATTACACATATCAGGATATAACTTCTTAAAACTTTCCCATTGAAGAAGACCTCTATCGTCTTGACTTGTCATTTTACCGCTAATATAATAAGTGTCAAGAAACTTTTTATCATTATCATCAAGAATATCATAATATTCATCCATTATTTGCTGAAAAGTCATCATTCGTCTTTCGCAAAAAGCATCAAAATCTTCAACAAGAATATTATCATTAGGAATAGGAAAAGCATCGCGGTTAGAAACAACTCGTTTAATTATTTTATTTCCTTGAATTTCTGTATAAGTAAACACACGACCAAAAGAAACCCATTCAAAATAAGCACGAGCATATAGAGTAGCAGCATCAGTTAAATCGTCAATAACATTAAGAATATCTTGACCTTGTGCTGTTATATCATCAATATAATTTTCATTAAACTCTTTTATAAAAGCCTCAACATCAAAATTATCTTGAGGATTAAATTGTTCAGGCTGTCCACCTTGTTGAACAAATTGTTCATAATTCTGTTTAATTCTTTCAGCAATTTTCTGTTGAACAATAACCATAATTTCTTGACGAAGTTTAGCATCACGAGCAAGAACTACTTCTGGATTATTAGCACCTACAATAAAATCATGAGGATTCTGAATATATTCTCCAACATATCTACGAACAACACCGCCAACCATATCGTAATTACGCATAGTAGCAGGAAATCGTTGATAATCTTTATTTGTAGCATTATAAGGATTTAAAATCTTCTTATAATATTCAGCATCAATATTACCTTTTAGAAAATGATATTTCTTTTCAATATCATCTGTTTGAGCAATACTTAATGCTTGACCTATAAGCCAATCACAGCTATTAGCATAAAACTCCGGTTTGTTTCTTTCCTTAGCACTAACTCGTTGCTTAGGAAAATTTAAATCAGTAGGAAAATACATATTATTAATTATTATCGTTATAAGTAATCATATTATAAATATATTCTTTATTATCGAGAAGCTCAAATCTAAAAGCTATATTACCAAATACAAAAAGATATGTACTTAATGATTGTTCTCCAGTCATATTATTAATACCATTTACGTTTGAAAAAGTTATTAGCAGCACTACTACTTTCTTCTAATTTTTGTCTTTTGCTAAGTTCAAGTTTACCTTTAATATCAAGAGACTTACAATAAATACCAAGAAGAAGCATTTCGGAAACACGGTCAAAGTTACCCTCGTCATTCCATTTTTTAAGTTCAAGAATAGCTTGATAATCTAATATTCTATGAAAGTTATAAACATCATTACCTTGTTCGTCTTTTCCAATAACAGTATAAAGAAACTCTTTTAATAAACGAAGAGCATTAAGTTTTTTAACACCATCAGTAATAACATATCCGTAAGTAGAACTAACTTTACCTTTAATCGTTGTATCCCAAACAAACAAAGGTTCGTGAGCAAGATAACGAAGAGCTTTCCATTTAGTAAAATTAGAAACAGTTTCACCACGATTGACTTCAACTATTCCAGTTCCAATACAATTATAGTAAATACAAAGATAAAGAAATATTTGGTCAACTTCTTCAAGTTTATCTTTACGTCCATAATAAGCGGCACAGCATTTAAATTTATAACCATTACGAGCAGATGGCATTTCCCAAATATGAATACTATTATGAGAATGTCGATTAGTAATTTCTTTCTTTTCTTTATCTATACCAACAGGGTCATAAGTAGCACAATAAGTACCCTCAGGAATTTCTTTTATTTCTCTATCATTCTCATAACGAATATCGTATTGAGGATGATACCAAATACGAACACAACCATCAGGTTGTTCATTTCCTTTACGAGGCACTCCTTGTATCCAATCATAAACTTTAGCATTAGGATTCTCTTGCTTAATACGTTTATTAGATTTAAATACAACAGTATTACCCTCTTTAAAAAGCATCCCATCGACATAAAAATGATAGTCACTATCAACACGAAGTTTATTTTCATAAGCAATAAATGCTTCACTAACGAAAATATTTTCAGTGGCACTACTAAAACTTTCAGCAGGAAACAAAGCACGTTGACCACAATAATTAATAAATTTAGCGAAAGTTTTAGTTTTTTCTTTCATTGCTTCACGAGAACGCATAGCAATTTTAATACCTAAATCTATATTACTATTTCCGTATTCGTCAATAGCTTTAACTCCATCAATAGAACCCTCAAGTCCCCAAGCATAAGATTTAAAAAATCCACAAATTTCGTTACGAGAGTCTTTATCCCAAACATTTTCAAATGCCATAAAGTTAAATTCGCCAGGTGCATAAAAGTTTTCTTCAAAGACTTGCATATTAGTAGCAGTAGCAGTTCCCCAAGCAACAAGCATACCGGTGGTAATATCACCGACCGTCATAGCAGGTTCGGTCACAGTCATAAACTCATTAAAATTCTGCATTGTAGAAAGTTCTTCTACATTAACACCAATAGCATCTTTACCAATAGCGCAGTCGGGATTGTTATTAGCTGATACAGATATTAAAGAACTTTGCCAACTATCTTCTGATTCAACTCCATTAGGAAGACGAAATCCAAGACGAAAGTCTTCAACATTACTACTATAAATACCGCGCTTAAACATAGTTTTTTCTTCATAGAATCGAAGAGTATTAACAGCAAAGTCGGTAAGACCACCTTTCTTAGTTAAGTATTTATTATCAGCAGCAACATTAATAAAAACTTTATGTTTTCGTAAGTTTACAGCATTGGCTGCACGAGCAGCATTCATATAAGAAAAACCGCCACGACGAGTCTTAACAATAATCAAATGAAAACCATTGTTCTTAGCAAATTCATAAATATTATGTGTCCAATATTGAGCATCAATAAATTTAGGAAAAGCAAAAACTTTTTCTCCAGTAGAACCGATTCCCGTACTTTTAACACTATCATCATCAGTACGTTCCATTCGAGTATAATTAAGAAAGTTATAATAATCTCCACTTATATGAACATTTTCAATACTACCATCAGGATTTTGCCAACAAGGAGCAGAATATCCATCTCGTCTACGCATAGCTTCTCGTTTACGAAGTTGACGATAAGGCAAACTATCTTCTTTAAAATTAGTATATTTATTATCATTGGCTTCAAAATAATCAGCCATTTCAGTAAATAAATTAGTATTAATAAATTTACCAGGACGAATATTCATTATAAAACCACCACTATCGCCAATTCTAAAATGATTATAAGGGTCATAATATCCCTTTTCAGAAGCAAGAGGATAACGAGTTTTATCTTCAATAAGAAATTCAGCAAAAGGATACCTTTCTTCCATAATTACTATTTCATTTGACAAGTAATAATACAAGAAAAGCCGATGCGAAAGCACCAGCTACACCAGTAATAACCTTAGTCTTTTTCTTAGACTTATTAAGATTATCTTCTAATCTGTTTCTTGCAAGTTCAGAAGCAGAAGCATAACGTTTCATTTCTTCATAACTATTACTTAAATAATTAATCTTTATATTTTGTTTTTCAATAAGACTATCTTTAAGTTGAATAATTGTATCTTTAGTATAAGATTTAGCAATAAGAACATTAGCCGTTCTTAAATCATCAATAGCAACTCTAATACTATCTCCGACCCCCCGTAGAGGAACTGCGAATAAGTTCATAGAACAAGATAACAGTAGCACTATCGTCAAGACTAAGAACTTTATTTTCGATGTCTTTTTCATATTCATTATACTTAATAATTGTACTATCAATTCGTTTTATATCATAAGTAACAGAATCAATCCGAATATTAGTAACAGTTGTATCGGGGAACACATTTGTTAGATTCGTATTTCTTCTATACTCCGACTTATTTAAAATTATTATTGTTATAAATAAATTAATTAACGCTATAATTAATACGACTATTAGTAACTTCTTCATGATTCTGTTATTTTAATTAATTTTTAATTGCAACAAGTTTATAAAGCAAATCTAAAGACCAAACTCCAGTCTCTCTTAAATCAAGAACTCTTTGAGCAAATTTAATAGCAGCAACTTGTCCACAATTAACAGCAGTATCAAACATCTGTTCAGCAACCATTTGATTAGGAACATCATCAAGTTCAAAACAATCCCAATATTTATCTTTATATAAGTCTTGAACTTTCTTTTCTATTTCTGGAGTTCTTTTAATAATATTCTTAAATGTGGTAGGATGAGCCTTTTTAATTTGGTCAATACTTATCCAACCAACCCAATCAGGATTAGCTTTACGAGAAATACCTTTATAAGTCTCACCGCCTTTATCATCAGGGTCATTAACATAACCACCCTCGGCAACTTCAAGTTTTTTATATGCTAAACTAAATACAGCCATAATATATAATTAATCTTTATAATAAATATAATAATCATCTTTAAGTCTATAACGAAGACGACCAGCTTTTTCATTCTTTTTGCAACATCTTGAAATATCTTGTTTATGAACATTATTTACAGTAGCTGCTTCAAAAACACTTTTATAAACAACTTTTTTCTTCTCGTCAAAAATACTAATCTTAGCAACTTTGACCGCAGTTTTATCAAGTATTGTCGGCATTAGTTATAAAATATTTATAAGGATAAACAATATGATTATATAATTCAATAGCTTCACGAACACAAAAATCATCTATATCTTCGGTATCCCATTCTTTAACATTAGTCCAAAATTTAATACCAAATATAGAAGAACGAACTTGAAGACGAATAACTTTACGATAATAAAATTCTTCAAAATATTCTGTATCAATATATTTTTCAACAGTAATTCTTATATTACCATTATTACGCAATTCTGTTATACTTTTATTCATCGAGAACTCTATTTATCCAACCTCTTAAATACTTAATGTTATTACCTTTTGCAGCAATAGTATTATAATATCTAATACGTTCAAGTTTATATTTAGTTACAAATAATTCAGCATTAATAGTAGTATCAGCTTTATAAGAATTTAAACTATCTTGTGTACGAAGAAGCAGTTCTTTTGTAGCAGCCAATTCAGACACACAAGCTGTATCCGACCCCCCGTAAGGGATATAAATACGTTCAGCCTCAACATTATTATCACAAAGAACAAAACCAAAAATACTTCCAACAATAATACCAGCTATACATCCAATAATTGTATTTTTCATAATCCTAAAGTAAAATTACGTTTAACATCTTGAGCTTTAAGTTTTAATTTTCTATCAGCAAGAATAGTATCTATTTCTTGTCCTCTATAAGGAAGATTATAAAAAGTAATCTTTTCAACTGGATTTTCTTTAATATGATAAAGACCATCTTCAAAACGTTTTGGCATACCATATTCATTAAGTTCAAAATCGCAATCAATATGAGCAAGCCAACATCCCATTATTTTAAGACCTGTAATTAGATTAACAGCTTTACCATACATAGAAAGTTGAAGATTATAAATGCTTCCATTACAATGAGGAAGATGTTGAACAGGCGGAAGAAGAAATTCTTTCTTTTCAACCCAATCGCTTGTAAGTTGAGCAGGATGTTGTTTCTTATCTTTACGATAATAACCAGCAGTGAAACGAAGCCCAGAGCGATTTGTCTTCCAATCGCCAATAACAGCCTTATTTTCCCATTCATTAACAAGAAGAACGTCAATAGTTCCACTAATAAGATAATCTATTAAGAACATTCCAATTTCGGCATAAATTTTATAACCATGATTAGTATATTTTTCAAAAACTTCATAAAGATTATCATATTTATTATCAGTAGCTTCTTTGAATTGTTTAATATCAAGAAGTTTATAATTAGCATTAATAGTATTTAAATCAGCAACTGTAATCATTTCGCCGCCATCTTCATCTGTATTAAGATATTGAATAGCTTGCTTAAATTTACTACTACCTTTAATACCATCTTCAAGACCGTTATGAACATTAGTACCACGTTCGCAAGCCTCTTTAGTAATAGTATTCCATTGTTCTTCTAATTCTTTTTCAGTAATACCAAGTTGAACAGCTTTCTTATGTAACCAATATTTCTTATCAAATTTAGGAGCTAAATCATGTAGAAGAGTAGTAGTAGAAATATATTCATTACCAAGGGTATCATGATACTTATGAGCAGCTTCTTCAAATATAAGACGAACTTGACTATATCTGTTTTCTATATTCATAATATAATTTTAAAAATCTTCTTCAATCATACTACTTGTAACTTTCATACCGCCACGAGCAGTTCGAGTTTCTTCTTCATAAGCAGCTTCTTCTTCTGCCTTTTTTAAAGAAGCAATAAGATTAGGCAAATCGGTAATACGTTTATTAATCTTATCCATATAATCTATAAACACACCAGCGTCTTCGGCAGATAAACCAGATTGTAATTTATCATTCAATTGTTCATTGATAATATTAGTAGAAATAGTAATATTATGAATAGCTTTTTGAAGAGCTTCAACAGCTTGACCAGCAATACCAGTTTGGTTATCGTGATAACGTTTAATTAATTTCTCAACAAGCAAATCAGGAGTATAAGTAGTAGGTAAATCAAAATTTTCACGAGCTTTTTGAAGAGCTTCACTACGACTAAGACCAGCACTAAGACAAGGTCCTTTAGGGTCACCTAAATAATATATAACTCCAACTTCTTTAATATACATTTCCTTATTCTTACTTTTATCACGAAGATAAAGAAGTTTAACATCTTTATCAAGCAATTGAATAAGATTAGGAGCTTCTGGCATTCCAGTTTTATTTATAGTCAAAAGACTATCAATTCTACGACCACGCATCTATATAAGCATTATTAAGTTCTTCGTCAAACTCAACAACTTTAAGTTGTTTATGAAATTGCAAATAACAATTAGCATAAGCAATTCCATACTTACGAGAAAGCTTGACCCAAAGTTTATAATTGCGATTTCTATCAGCTTTCTTTAGACGACGTTCAACTTCGATAGCATCAACTTCGGCTTTCTTCTGAATAATAAGTTCGTCTCTAAACTTCTTATATTCTTCAATAGGAAGAGTATTACGAGCTTCTTTAAGTTCTTGATAACTTTCAACAACTTTCTTACGAAGAAGATTTCGTTGAGCAGTACCAATATAAGGAATATCAACAGCAAGTTCTTTAACAAATTGTTTGCTTGCTTCTTCTTCGAGACTACGAATTATTGATTGAGTCAATAGTCTTTCAGTATCATTAGCAAAATCAATATCATCAAGAACATTATCCAAATCCTTATAAACTAAAACATAATCAGCACCAAAATCAATACCTTTAAGAACATTGTCTAATTTTTCTTCTTTTGAATCCATTTGTTATATTTTAAACAAAAACAAAAATACCGCTAATAGAATTACGATGAACACTATCAGCGGTATAACGGACTTATGTAATTGCAAAAAGATATTATTAATTTAAATCACTTTTATGATATTCTTTCATAGTACAATAAATATTTTCTTTTGGAGAATAAGAACCTTTAATAGCACAATTAGGAACAATTTTAAATTCTACAAATATAACATCAGGAGCAGTAGTTTTAGCTTCGGCAGCACCCAAAGATTTTCCATCATTAAAAAATCTACCACTAATAACATCATTGTAAAGTTCTTTGTCTTGAATAACATAATTAGCAACATTAGCTAAACCAATAGCGTTTTGTTTCAAAGACAAATGAGTTCCCATTTCAAGTTCAGTAGGATTACAAATAACAATATCGCCCTGCTTAAAAGAAAGATTATTTTCTGTATCATTTAATTTAGCAATAAGAGGAATAACGTTTGCTTGTTTAGTACCTGCATTATTTTTAAAATCAGAAATAACACTAAACAATCTATCAATATAACATATAGCTACAATAGAATAATTAGGAGCAAGTTTAATATCTTTCAAAAGATTATTAAAATAATCATTATCAACTTCACTAATATCAGTCGGAAGTTTTACAGAATAAGTTTTTAATTTGCTGTTAAGTATTAACATGATTACTATTATTTAGTTAAACGATCAATTCCAGCACCGCCTAATTTCATTTTACTTTTATGATTAGTAGGCATTTTATCTTTACGAGAACCAGGATTAAATTCAGTCTTATAATTATCTCGTTTATAAGCTCTAATTTTATCAGTTATATTATTCATATCATTTTCGTTTCTGCAAGTATAAATATAATCAGCAACACGACCATATTTATTAAACATATTTTAACAATTAGTTTTAATGCACTTTTCAAGCTTATACAGCAACTTTGAAGCAAAACAATACAAAGTATCAATTCGACAAAGAAAGTGGCATACAGCGAATGTCTGAAAGCGAGAGAGGCATTCAACGAGCATTTATCGAAAGCGCAAAATACAGCCGAAAGCCAGAAAAGAAAAATTTCTATATCAGCAAGATTAGTAGCATTAGTAAAATCAGCAAATCGAGCAGATTTAGTAGTCTTATACAAATCAGCTTATTGCCGACCCCCCGTAGAGGGTTGAACAAGTGCTGACTTTCTTTGCCAGCATTAGCAGTAACAATAGCATCAGCTATATTATTTATAGCAGTAGTATTATAAAGAGCAACAGAAAGAGCAAGACTAAACCTGTGTACTTCCTCTACGGGGAGTGTCATCAAGAGAAATGGCAGAATTGTCTTAATCGGTATGAACAACAAGAATAGCACGAGCGTCTTGAACAGCAAGAACAAGAGTAACGGTATAAAACAGCAACAGTATCATTATATTGTATTATATAATATAAATAATATAGATTATATAATATATTATATAAAGAGAAAAAATATAACTATTTGAATATTAATAATTTATAAGTAGCAAAAAGTTCGTAGTTTGGACTAATGTTTCGCTTTTTAGTATATAAATTGTTACTATATTTGGACTAAAAATATACCATGTTATGAGAACAAAAGAAGTTAATAAAATTGTTTTAGAAGCTGCTCTAAATAAAGATAGCAATGCAGATAGTGTTATTGTTCCAATACCTTTTAATCTTATAGTTTATAATAATTATGGAAAAACTATTTCTGCTAACAATGGTTATAGAACTATTAAAGATAAATATGTTGCTCATAAATATAGTATTGTTGCAAACAATGTTATGAAGATTATTCCTTTTTTAAGTAAGTATTCTAATGCTATTATAGCTTATATTAGTTCTGCTATTAAACCTAATTCTAATATTATTTGTATTAAAAATGAACATATTGCTTCTATTCTTGATACCGATAAAGTACATAATAGAGATTTTTATATAGCTATTTCTGAATTAATAAAATGTAATATTATATATAAAACCGAATATCAAAGTTATTATGCTGTTAATCCTCTTGCTATATTTAAGGGTAGTCTTGTTGAATTTGCTGAAAATTATAACACTTATATTCAAAGTTATAACTCCGTTGCTATTGATGATAAAATAATGCTTAATAGATTTGCTATTGAATATAAAAATGGAAATAATAAAATATTTAAAGTTTATGAAAATAAAAATAGCGCTCTTAAATCTATTAAAGTTGATAAAGCTAAACTTCGTGCTGTTGATGAACCTATTGAAGTTAACGAAGTTCAAGAAACTGATAATAAAGAATTGCCTAAATTTAATGGTAAGAAAATAAGTTTTAAGTTTTGAAATTGTAACGCTGGTCTTGATGAGGCTGGCGTTTTTTGTTTTGGTAAGATATAACGATGACGATAAACATAATAATAATAATAATAATAATAATAATAATAATAATAATAAATATTATGAATATGATTGTAATAATATAAATTAAAATAATATAGATATTGTTTATAGAAATAGTGTGTAGGCAAACGATTGTGTTTATAATAATGAAATTTATAATAAAGAAAATGAATAATATAGATTATATAAGAAAAAGTTTGTAGGCGTACCTATTGTAGCAAATACCCCCGGTGCTGCTGCTCGTCTTGACACCCCCGTCATGTTTTCTACATGACTATATTATTCACAATAATAATCTTCAAAAATTTGAGAATGTTTCCTAAGCTATGCTTCTCGTTCATCAGCATTTAAATATCTCGACAAACACAAAAATTGTGATGTTGCGTCAAACGGTGTTAACGTTCTCACTCTGTTTGATGTTGTATTAAGTAGAACAAATCTAAATTTATCTAATTATGAACGAAAAAGAACAAGCAACAAATGTTGCAGAAGAAACAAAAACAAATGTTGCAGAAGAAACAAAAACAAAT
>OGHR01000160.1_pt1 | contig 86378 bp, 94 predicted proteins | sample 1571621 | NCBI WGS metagenome assembly OGHR01 (sample SAMEA2582038, study PRJEB24529) | metagenome | biome: Human gut stool | place: China | collected 2011
TTCCAGCCTCGCGTGAAGCCGATATTGAATTAAGGCTTTGCCTTAATTCAGCGGCAATTTTATAAGGATGGCTCCGGCTGGAGAACAGTCCACAGGACTGTTCTCTTTCCAGCCTCGCGTGAAGCCGATATTGAATTAAGGCTTTGCCTTAATTCAGCGGCAATTTTATAAGGATGGCTCCGGCTGGAGAACAGTCCACAGGACTGTTCTCTTTCCAGCCTCGCGTGAAGCCGATATTGAATTAAGGCTTTGCCTTAATTCAGCGGCTTCACTAGTGGGAAGGTGATGGTTTCGCGGATGGTGGCGCCGGTCAGAGCAATCAGCAGTCGGTCGATACCCATGCCCATGCCGCCCGCCGGAGGCATACCCACGCCGAGGGCCTCAAGGAAGTCCTCATCAATATCGCAGGCTTCTTCGTCGCCCGCGAGCGCATCCTTGGCCTGAGCCACGAAACGTTCACGCTGCACAACCGGATCGTTCAATTCGGAGTAGCCGGTGGCCAGTTCGAAGCCGCGTACGTACAGATCCCACTTTTCGACCACGCCCGGCTTGGAACGGTGGCCCTTGACCAGCGGGGAGGTTTCGACCGGGAAGTCACGCACGAAGGTCGGCTCGAACAGCTTGTCTTCGTAGAAGTGCTCCCACAGGTGTTCGACGAGCTTGCCGTGGTTCTCCACATCGTCGCGTTCCACACCGAGCTTGTCGGCAATGGCACCGAGATGTTCCACGGAAGTGCCCGGATTGTCCGGGCCGCCATTCGGCACGATTTCCTCGCCGAGCGCTTCGGAAAGGGAATCATACATGCTGATGGTCTTCCATTCGCCGCCGAAATCGTATTCGGAACCGTCGAGCAACGTCACCTTGTGGGTGCCGAACACGTCCATGGCGGTGTCTTGCACGAGCTGCTTGACGAGCGCGCCGATGGTGTCGTAGTTGCCGTAAGCCTGATAGGCCTCAACCATGGTGAATTCCGGAGCATGGGTGGCGTCAACGCCTTCGTTACGGAAGTCACGGTTGATCTCGAACACGCGGTCGATGCCGCCGACCAGGCAACGCTTGAGGAACAGTTCCGGCGCGATACGCAGATACAGGTCAAGGTCGAACGCGTTCATGTGCGTGGTGAACGGACGTGCGGCGGCACCGCCGTGCACGGTCTGCAACATCGGGGTTTCAACCTCGAGGAAGTCGTGATCGGCGAAGGTCTTGCGCAGGGAAGCAACGGCCTTGGAGCGGTTACGCACCATATTGCGCATCTTCTCGTCGGCGATCATGCCGATGTACGGCTTGCGGGTACGAGTGTCTTCGTTCAGGTCCTTGTGCAGGGCCGGCAGCGGCTGCAGAGCCTTGGCTGCAATGGCCCATTCGGTGGCGAACACGGACAGTTCGCCGGTCTTGGTGAAGAACAGCGTGCCGGTTGCGCCGACGATATCGCCGATGTCGACCATCTTTTTGAAGAAGTCGTAGGTTTCGTCGCCGACTTCTGCTTTGGTGATGAAGAACTGGATGTGATCGGTGCCGTCTTTAACAGTCAGGAAGCTGGCTTTGCCCATGACGCGCTTGAGCATGACGCGGCCGGCAACGGTGACTTCAACCGGAGCAGCTTCGAGCTCTTCCGGTGTCTTGCTGCCGTTGGCAGCGCGCACTTCTTCAATGCGGTCTTTCTGAACGAAATCATTCGGGTAAGCGACGCCTTCGGCTCTGAGTTTGTCGAGTTTGGCTAAGCGTTCGGCAATGATATGGTTCTCAGTTTCAAGAACGTCTTCTTTTTTGACGGTTTCTTTCTGGTTTTCCACTTTAGTCTCCAACAGAAATATTGCGAATATCCGAGATGGGCTCTTTGCCGAACTCGTCGCTGTTGAGGTAATTTAAAAGTCGTTTGGCAGTGTCTTCGGGGCTCTGAAGTTTTCCGTCTTTTTCTAAGTCGATAAAACGGTCAACGTTCGGAAAATCTTCTTTAGACGAAGCGCGGATGCTGCCCTGCATGTCGGTATTTACAACGCCCGGAGCAACGGCGCTCAGGCGTGCTGGATTGGGTTTTCCCTGCTGATCTTCGGCGGTGACGGCGGTGAAGCGGTCAAGGGCTGCTTTGGTTGAGCAGTACATGGCCCAGCCGGGAACGGACTTGCGTCCGGCGCCGGAAGAAATATTCATAACGCGGCGCTCGCCTTTCCAGTCGCGTGTCTCATTCAGAAAAGCCTGAGTCAGCAGCACCGGGATTTCAAAGTTGACGCGGATGCAGTCAACAGCAGCCTGCGGGGAAGCATTTTCAATCGGGCCGACCGGACCGAGCACGCCGGCGTTGTTGATCAGAATCAGACGGTCGTGTTCGGCGTATTCCTTATCGGAAAGCAGCCACATCAAAAGCTCGACAGCGCCCTTGCGGTCAAGCAAGTCCGCTGTGAACTGGATGAAATTGCAGCCGATCTTATCGGCTTCTTCTACTAAGGCTTTCGAGGGACGGCGTTCCATCGTCACGACGGTGTCGCCGGCCTTAAGCGACTGACGGGCTAATTCAAAACCGAGCCCTTTAGAGGCACCGGTAATAATGGTGAGAGTCTTCACGCTCAAACTCCTTGCTTGAGGCTGGCCTCGATAAAGGGTTCCAAAGCGCCGTCTAAAACGGCAGTGGTGTTGCCGGTTTCGACATTGGTACGCAGGTCTTTGACGCGGGACTGGTCCAACACGTAAGAGCGGATCTGATGACCCCAGGAGATATCGCTCTTGTTGTCTTCCAAGGCCTGCTGAGTAGCCTGCCGCTTACGAAGTTCGGCTTCATAAAGACGGCTCTTCAGAATCGTCATAGCCTCTTCCTTGTTCTGATGCTGACTTCGGCTGGTCTGGCTGACAGCGACAATGCCGGTCGGAATATGCGTGATACGGACGGCGGAATCAGTCTTCTGAATGTGCTGACCGCCGGCGCCGGAGGCGCGGAACGTGTCAATACGCAGATCGGCCGGATTGACTTCGACTTCAAAAGAATCGTCGACTTCGGGAACGACGAACACAGAAGCAAAAGAAGTATGACGGCGTGCGTTGGAGTCGAACGGGCTCTTGCGAACTAAGCGGTGAATACCGGTCTCGGTTCTGAGCCAGCCGTAGGCATAGTCGCCTGTGATTTTGATCGTGCAGCCTTTGATACCGGCCACATCGCCTTCGGTTTCTTCAACAATCTCAGGCTTAAAGCCTTGGCGTTCCGCAAACTTGATGTACATACGCTCAAGCATGCTGGCCCAGTCCTGCGCTTCGGTTCCGCCGGCGCCGGCCTGAATTTCCAGGAAGCAGTTAGCCTCGTCATGTTCCTGATTGAACATGCGCTGGAATTCGAGATGTTCGACCTCTTTTTTGAGACTGCTGATATCAGTTTCTACCGCTTCCAAAGAGGCGTCATCGTCCTCTTCTTTGGCCATTTCAAATAATTCCAAAGCATCGGAAAGGCCGGTAGTAAGGTGTTTGATGGTAAGGACAACGTCTTCAAGACGTTTCTTTTCTTTGCTCAGCTGCTGAGCACGCTCTTGATCAGACCATATGCTCGGGTCTTCAAGGGCTTGATTGACTTCTTCTAAACGACGCTCTTTGTGGTCGTAGTCAAAGATACCTCCGCAGCTCTTCCGTGCGAGCTTGAAGGTCCTCGGCGGTGGTGCCGATTAGGTTTAAACGTTCAACTTCCATTTCTTAACGTGTTGATATTAAAAAGAACCCTCAATTATATAAGAGCGGCCCCAATCCTTAACCCGATGAGCGGGCGGAAATGGGTCCGTATTCCCTCAATTGTGTAAGTTTGTTTGCACGACTGAAAAGCTCTTAAGCCGTCCAGTCCTCAAACTCGTCTTCCATGCCTTCAATGATGAGCTGAACCGATTGACGTCCGCGGAAGTCATTGATGTCGAGCTTGTAAGCCAAACGCACGGTCGGAGACAGCTCGCGCTTATGCCTGAACCAAATGGCTTGGATTTCTCTGCCGTCAACTTCGAGAGAAAGTTTCAGATGCTGATCTTTCAAGACTCTCTGAGAAAGTACTTTGAACTGATTGGCAAAGAGCGGTTCCGGGAAGGCCTGACCCCAGACATGTTTGCGGATGGCTTCAACGAGTTCAATGTTGAAGTCCGAAGCCCTGAGCTCGCCGTCTGTGACGATGTTGCGTTCGAACATTTCAGGATCGGAAAGCTCTTTAACGGCGCGGGCAAAGAGTTCTTTGAATTCATCAAAAGCATCTTTGCGGATCGTAAGGCCTGCAGCCATCGCATGACCGCCGAATTTCAGGATCAGCCCCGGCTTGAGCTTGCTGACGCGGTCTAAGGCATTGCGCAGATGAATGCCGGGGATAGACCGTCCCGAACCTTTGAGGACGTGTTCACCGTTTTCTTCCGACGGAGCAAAAGCGATCACCGGGCGGTAAGTTTGTTCTTTGATGCGGGAGGCCACTAAACCGATGATTCCGGCGTGCCAGTCATCGCCCTTAAGGACGATGGAATTGCTGTCATCGACGGAAATTGTCTGCAGGGACAGAATTGCATCGGACTGCATGGATACTTCGCGATTGCGGCGCTCGGCATTGATTTGGTCAAGCTCTTTTGCGTAGAAAAGCGCCGTGTTGTAGTCGTAGCTTGTCAGACACTCAACACCTTTGTTGATGCTGTCCAAACGACCCGCAGCGTTGATGCGGGGTCCGAGAATGTAGCCCAAGTCATTGGCGCAAATGCGGTGAGCATTCTTACCTGCTACGGAAAGCAGGGCGCTCACGCCTGGCTGCATTTTGCCGGCGCGAATGCTGTCTAAACCTTTGGAAACGAGGATCCGGTTGTTGCGGTCCAGCGGCACAACGTCGGCAACCGTACCCAAAGCCACCAAATCAATGAGATGCTGGAGATTCGGCTGTTTTCCGTTCGGATAGGCTCCTTTGGCGCGGAGTGCCGAGCGCACGGCGATCAACACGTAAAAGATGACGCCCACACCGGCTAAAGATTTGCTCGGGAAGGTGTCACCGCGCTGATTCGGGTTGACGACGAGGGTGTCAGGAATTTCATCGCCCGGCAAATGGTGATCGGTGACAACTGTCTCGATGCCAAGGGCTTTGGCGTGTTCGACCGCAGCCACCGAAGAAATTCCGTTGTCCACGGTAATGATGAACTCGGCGCCGGCAGCCGCAGCTCGATCAACAAGCTGAGGAGACAGACCGTAACCGTCCTTGTCGCGGTCAGGGATTAAATAAGAGACGTTGAAGGCGCCTAGCGCCTGAAGTCCCAGGATGCCGACGGAAACAGCGGTCGCACCGTCACAGTCATAGTCGCCGATGATCACGATGTTTTTCTGTTTCCAGATTGCATCGGCAATGGCTTCTCCGGCTTCTTTGCAGTTTTTAAGATCCCACGGAGAAAGCATCTCCTTGAATTCATAATCAAGGTCGGACGGGCTTGTGACGTGTCTGGCCGCTAAAGCGCGGGCCAGCGGTTCGGGGAAGCCGCGGTTTGTGAGCGCCTGAACGACATTTCGGTCAAATCGGCGAATCGTTATTTTGGTCATAACTTTTTTGTTTTTAGCGGCCGGAGTTCAGCCATGCTTCTGTGTAATTTTTTGGGCTCTTCCAAAAGGCAAAAGAAGATTTTTGTTCCTGAAGTTTTTCAATGACGCTGACGCGCAGACCGTCGGAAGCGACCAAGCGGGGATGATATTTCTCAAATCCTTTTGCCGTGGCCGTGAGATGCTCCATGCGCTCAACGGCGCGTGTCCAGGCGGCGTGCCAGTGAGCGGGATCTGCTTTGACAGTCGGATCGTTAAACTCGTCGAGGATGCAGAAGCGGTCGCCTTCAGGGCAGTCAGCGGCCGTCGAAGATTTAATGTAGGCCCGCGCAATGCCCGCCGCCTCGGCGATGCCGCGAATCGTGGGATCGCTTGTCAGAGCACAGCGAATCTGAGTGTAAGGTAGGAGCTGCTCTTCAAAAGCACCGCCGTTGATCCAAAAACCTTCAACAGGTGGCCGTCCGGCTTTTGCCCGGAATTCATTGAAAGCGCTTTTTGCAAGGCTATCTTCAATGGCTCGAGTGATTTCAGTCCATTCAGCGGCTTGGGGACCGGCAGTCTGCGCCGGTTCTTTGTTTTTCTGAGCAAGCCACGGAGCAATCAGAACTTGCCATGCTTTCTTGCGCGCAAGGAAAAAGCGTCCGTCCAAAACCTGCACTTCAAAATCAAATTGACGAGCGACCGGATTCAAAAGATCTCTCAGATCGCATTCTTCATCGATATCAAAGATGTCGCCGGCGCTTTTAAGCACGCCGTTTTCTATGCGGTAGCCGTTTAGGGCCCAAAATTCCTGATGAACTTTCGGACCTCCGAGACCCTTCCAGAGATAAGGAGCGGTCGGGGCTAGATTTTCGCGCTGAGTCAGCAGCATCCATACCCACTGCATCGAAGCAAAACCGCTGAGCGCCGGGTTTTCAAAAATCGTGGCGACCTTCGGTTCTCCGAAACCTTCAAGGAAATTCCGCAAAACGGGCGGATAGGCGTCCTTTCCTAACGCTTTAATTTCATTAGGAGAAGGCAGTGAATTGGGCAATAAAAATATACATGCGGGCATAGCCTTAAATTCTAATTGTTTGATCTCACAGCTAGAATAGCCTGAACGTTTAGTTGGATAAAATTTGTGAAAAATAAACCTTTATCAGGTCTGCCCTTCGAGTGGATGATCGGTCTGCGATACACACTGTCGCGCCGCAAAGGGCGCAGCGACGGATTCGTATCGTTCATATCAGCCATGTCCATGGCTTCCATCGCCTTGGGCGTCATGGCCCTCATCATAGTCTTATCCGTGATGAACGGTTTCCAGAAAGAAGTCCGAGACAAGATGCTCTCCGTGCTGTCGCATGCCGAAGTGCTGTCGATCGGAGCTCCGATTCCGGACTGGCAGAAGACTGCCGCAGAGCTGAAGAAGCAGCAGCCGGAGATCATCGGCGCAGCGCCCTTCTTAAGGGGACAGGGACTGCTGACGAGCGGCACCAACGTGCGCGGCGTCCAGCTAAACGGCATTGATCCTCAGACAGAATCTCAAGTTAGCGACGTCGCAAAAAACATGAAGATCGGACAGCTGTCCGACTTAAAGCCCGGGGAATTCAAGATCATACTCGGCACGGACTTAGCCAGGATCCTCGGCGTGATTCCGGGAGAAAAGGTCAACGTGATGGTGCCTCAGGGACAGTTCACGCCGGCCGGAACCATGCCCCGCATGCGCCAGTTCACGGTCGCAGGCGTCTTTAATTCCGGCCACTACGAGTTTGACAGCGCAATGAGCTTCATCAATCTCACGGACGCCGAAAAACTCATGCGTACTCAAACACCTGGAGGCATTCGACTGAAGCTCTCCAACATGCAGGATGCACCGAGAGTCGCCGCTGAACTCAATAATCAAATGCCGCCTGGTCTTTTGGCAACCGATTGGTCTCGTCAGAATCGGACTTGGTTTGCGGCCGTTCAGGTCGAAAAACGCATGATGGGCATTATTTTGTTCCTCATCGTTTTAGTCGGAGCCTTCGGTCTTGTTTCTTCCTTGGTGATGACCGTCAACTCTAAACGCAGCGACATCGCAATCCTTCGAACCCAAGGTGCAACGCGCGGCTCAATCATGCGCATCTTTATGGTTCAGGGCGCTTTCATCGGGACGGCCGGCGTGCTGACCGGTGTGGGCCTCGGTTTGCTCATTGCCTGCAATGTAGGTTCAATCGTGGGTGCCATCGAGCAGCTCTTCGGTGTCCAGTTCCTGCCCAAAGAAATCTATTTCATCTCCGCAATGCCAAGTGATCCTCGTGCATCCGACGTGATCCCCATTGCCGTCTTTTCTTTCCTGCTGGCTCTTGCGGCAACCGTCTATCCGAGCTGGAGAGCGGCAAACATTCAACCGGCTGAGGCACTGAGATATGAATAACAACGTCGTATTAAAGGCTGTCGGCCTGCAGAAAAGCTATAAAGAGGGCGGCCGACTTTTGCATGTTTTGAAAGACGTCAATCTGGAAGTTCACGAGGGTGAGTCGGTGGCAATCGTGGGCACGTCCGGCTCCGGAAAAACAACGCTCCTGCAGTGCATCGGCGGTCTGGACCGTTTTGATAAAGGTTTGATCGAAATCGGCGGAGAAAACATCGCCGAACTCTCCGAGCAGCGTTTAACCGAGCTGCGCAACCGCAGGCTCGGCTTTGTGTATCAGTTCCATCATCTGCTGCCGGAATTTACGGCCATGGAAAACGTGGCCATGCCGCTCAAAATCCGCCGCGAAAAAGCGTCTGTCGCTCAAAAGAGGGCTGAAAGCCTGCTCAACGCAATGGGACTTGCCGATCGCGCCGATCATCTGCCGAGCCAGCTGTCCGGCGGCGAACGTCAGCGTGTCGCTATCGCCCGAGCAGTCAGCGCCTCCCCGCTGTGTCTTTTGGCCGATGAGCCTACCGGCAACCTGGACGGCGAGACGGCTGAGGTTGTCATCGACTACCTGCTCAAATTGTCGTCCTCTCAGGGCTTGGCCCTGGTCATTGTGACGCATGATCCTGATATTGCCGCGCGATGCGATCGCGTTGTGCGTTTAAAGAACGGCTGCATCTTGCCAGAGGAAAATTAAATGCTTCGCTGGATTGACACCCATAACCATCTGTTCGTTCTCTCGGAAGAACAGCAGAAAAAAGAAGTTTGGGAGGCCCGCCGGCTCGGCGTCGTCTCTTCTTTGGTGTGCGCGGGCGGTGTCGATAATCTGGAAGATGCCCGGCGCTGTGCGTATGAACAAGACCAGGCTTACGCGTGCGGCATTCATCCGCTTTACATCAGATCTTCCTGGAAAGAAGATCTGACAGCGTTGGAAGCCTTCCTGGAAGAGCATCAAGATGATCCTCGTTTAGCTGCGGTGGGCGAGTGCGGTCTGGATTTTTCTGCTGCCTGCAGCGTTCCGCATGACGTTCAGGAAGAAGTTTTTTCTGCTCAGTTAAAGTTTGCCCGTAAGTACGGCTTGCCGCTGAGTCTTCACGGCCGTGAAGCGATGGATATCGTCCTCAAATACATTCGTCGTTTGCCGCCGCAGCTCGGAATCATTCACGCCTTTAACGGAAGCATGGCTCAGGCGCAAGCGTTCCTGCAAAATGGTTTTAAGCTGGGCTACGGCGGAGCAATGACGTACGACGGCTCGAAACGTATTCGCAAAATCTTGTCCGAGCTTCCTGATGATGCTTGGGTCCTGGAGACGGATTGTCCGGATATGCCCCCGAGCTGGGTGCGGGAACAAAATCAGGAGAACCCCGAAAGCGCGCTCGCCGATACGGCTCGCTACGGCGCGCTTGCCGCGGAGTTAAGAAATACGCCTGTGAAAAAAATCTCGGAGCAGAGCATTCAAAACACGCTTAAAGCGATCCCGAAATTCAGAGTGTTAATTTCTGCCTCCCGAGACGAAAAAAGTCCTTTTGTTTCCTAAAAGAAGCCTTTTGCTTGGCTAATATAAAGACTGTCTCGACGATCACGGTCGCCGAGTCGGGAGAATTTGTCCTCATAAATTGCCAAGGCCGGAAATGACATCCGGGTCTTCGGCAAAAACTCATTCTTTTAGGAAATTAACGTGAAGCGAATTTTAGTGGCTGTCACCGGTCCCGACAGCTTCGGTGTTGTTTACACAACCTCCGATACTCTGAACAAACTCGGCTGCTCCATTATAGATATGGATCAAACGACGGTGAGAAACGAATACTCCGCCATCATGATCGTGGATAAACCGGAGAGTGTTGGCGACGACGAAGTCGCAAAGATTATTAAAGAAGCACTGAAGGGCAAAGGCTTCGATATGTCCGTCCTCGTCCGTGATTACGTTCCGGGCGAAGCTACCGTTACCCAAGGTGAACCGTTCGTTCTGACCGTGGACGGTACCGACAGCAGGGATATTCTGACGGCGTTTACCAGAGTGTTTTATGAAGGCCGCATCAACATCGACAGTTTCAGAACGATTGAAGTAAAACTGGACGATGCCGGCAACCCTCTGCCGCAGCCGCGTGTTCTTCTGGTGTTTGAAGTCACTGTTCCTCCCGAAGTGGACAGAAAAGCTCTGAGCAGAACTCTTTCCGACATCGCCCACGACCGTCATCTTTCCATGAGCATGCAGCACCGCCGAATTTTTGAAGCGGTTCATCGTGTGTCTATCGCTTAATTCAAAAAGGAATCAATCAAATGCTTACAGAACGCGAGGTCATCTCCACGCTGGATATGCTCAGAAGCGAACATTTGGATGTTCGTACCGTGACCCTGGGCTTGAACTTATTCGATTGTGCAAGCGATAACTTCGACACTTTCGCTTACCGCGTCCGCTCCAAAATTAATCGTCATGCCAAGAACCTCGTTGCCATCTGCAACGAAGTCGGCGACCGCTACGGTATTCCCGTTGTCAATAAGCGTATTACGGTCTCTCCGATCGGAACCGTCTGTGCCGGATACAGCCGTGACCAGATGGTCAAGGTCTGCAAACTCTTAGACGACTGCGCCACCGACGCCGGCGTCGACTTCTTGGGCGGCTTCGGCGCCTTGGTCGAAAAAGGCATCACGCCGGGAGAAAGAAACCTGATTGATGCGCTGCCTGAAGCTTTGGCAACCACGAACCACGTTTGCTCTTCCATCAACGTCGGCCGCACTCGCACCGGTATCAATATGGATGCTGTCAAACTTATGGGCCATAGAGTGCTCGATGTTGCTGCCGCTACCGCAGACCGCGACGGTCTCGGCTGCTGCAAACTGGTTGTCTTCTGCAATATTCCGGAAGACGTACCCTTCATGGCCGGCGGCTATCTTGGCGTCGGCGAAGCTGATGCGGTGATCAGTGTCGGTGTTTCCGGTCCGGGCGTTGTGAAAAAAGCAATTGACCGCGCCGTTCGCAGAAGGGGCGAGCAGGTCTCGATCACAGAAATTGCTGAAATCATTAAGACCACTGCCTTTAAGGTGACGAAGGTCGGTCAGCTGATCGGTACTGAAGTTGCCGAAAAAATGAACCTGCCTTTCGGTGTGGCCGATTTGTCCTTAGCTCCGACCCCCGAAGTCGGAGACTCCGTCGGTGAAATCTTCCAGAGCGTCGGGTTGTCTTCTATCGGCGCACCCGGCTCTACAGCCGTCCTTGCTATGCTGAACGACGCGGTGAAGAAGGGCGGTGTCTTTGCTTCCTCTTCCGTCGGCGGTTTGTCCGGCGCCTTCATTCCCGTGAGTGAAGATGCGGCCATTGCCGATGCCGCCTCTAAAGGCCTCCTGACACTCGAAAAACTCGAAGCCATGACCTGTGTTTGCTCCGTCGGTCTCGATATGATCGCGATCCCGGGCGACACGCCGGCTGACGTCATCTCCGCCATCATCGCCGACGAAAGCGCGATCGGTATGATCAACGCTAAGACAACGGCTGTTCGTCTCATCCCTGTTCCCGGCAAGACGGTCGGCGAACGTGCCGAATTCGGCGGTTTGCTCGGCGGTGCCGATATCATGGCGGTTCAGAAGGGTTCCGCAGCCGGCTTTATCAATCGCGGCGGACGCATTCCGGCTCCGATCCACTGTTTCAAGAACTAACAAAAGGAAACCGCTATGCCCGAGATTAAACGTATCGAGCCCGGACGCCGTTTCAGTGAGGCGGTGGTCTGTGACGGAGTAGTCTATATCTCCGGACAAGTGGATCTGGCCCGTAACCGGGATCCGAAAGTACAGACGGCAGAAGTGCTCAAAACAATCGATGATCTGCTTGCAAAAGCCGGATCCGATAAGGAGCATATTCTTCGCTGCACTGTCTACCTTCCGAACATGGGTTACTTTTCCGAAATGAATCAGGCCTGGGAAGAATGGGTGAGCAAATCCAATCCTCCGGCCCGATCCGTCCTTGAGTCTGCGCTTCCTGATCCGTCTTGGAAAGTACAGATTTCAACAGTCGCAGTTGTAGTGGATTAACGCGCCGAAATTTAGACAAATCAGACAGATTCGGTAAAATTACGCATCCTTTTGTAGAAGGTGGTTTCTGTATCAGGACTGCCTTCTTTTGTTTAGTGGTAGAAGAATGGAAGAATCTGCTCCGACTCTTAATTTGGCTGATGTCCGTCGTACCATTGAGCCTCTTTACGAGGGTCAGAAACTTTTCACCGGCGAGTCCGTAATGGCTCATGCCGAGGGCGTCGTGGATATCCTTCGCGGCATTCGCGATGACGATGACCTTTTGGCAGCAGCCTATCTTTTTTGTGTATGGAACCAACTCAAAAATCCGAAAGAATGGCTGACCAAACACTTCGGAAAACAAGTCTGCGAACTCGTCGCAAATCTCAAAGTCGTTATTGACGTGAGCGAGAAGGCCCGCTCGCGCGAGGGAGAGGCACGCATCAGTCAGCAGCCTGATGCCGTACGCCGTTTGCTGCTCGCTCTGTGTACCGATCTCCGCGTGGTATTGCTTCGCTTGGCTTCGCGTCTTCAGACGCTGCGCTATTTCGCAGCGACCAAAGCTCCGGGTGCAAAAGAATACGGTGCCGAAACTTTGGCGCTTTACGCTCCGCTTGCCAACCGTTTAGGTATTTGGCAGATGAAGTGGGAGCTTGAAGATCTGTCTCTGCGCTTTACCGAACCGGAAGTTTTTCACACGATCGCCAATAATCTTGAAGAAACCCGTGAGGAGCGTGTTGCTTCTATTCAGGAAGCAGTACGCCGAATTCAGGCATTACTGGCTTCCCGCGGAATTCAGGCGTCTGTCTCCGGACGTCCGAAACACATCTATTCCATCTGGAAGAAGATGTGCAAGAAGAACTTGAAGTTCGAACAGCTCTTTGACGTTCGAGCCATCCGCATCATCGTGGATTCCGTAGAAAAGTGCTACGAGACGCTTTCGCTGATCCAGGAATCTTTCGAAGTTCTTTCTAAGGAATTCGACGATTACATTGCAAAACCGAAACCCAACGGTTATCAGTCTTTGCACACCGTGATTGTCGGCTCCAGAGGTAAACCGCTCGAGATCCAGATCCGAACCCGCGCGATGCACGAGTTCGCAGAACTCGGTGTGGCCGCGCATTGGCGCTATAAAGAAGGCTCCAAACGCAAGGCCGGCGAACATGAAGAAGATCGTGTGGCTTGGCTGCGCCAGATGCTGGCTTGGAAGAGTGACGTTCAAGCTGCTCCGACCCCGGAAGCTGCGAAAGACGAACATATCTACGTTCTGACGCCGCAGGGCAAAGTCCTTGACCTTCCGGCCGGCAGTACGCCGATCGATTTCGCCTACCTTCTGCATACCGAACTCGGCCACCGCTGCCGCGGCGCCAAAGTTGACGGTGTGATGGTTCCGCTGAATACCAAACTTCAGAGCGGCCAAACAGTTGAGATTATTGCGGCAAAAGTCGGTGCTCCGAGCCGAGACTGGTTAAACCCGGACTTAGGCTTTACGGCTTCTCCCAGATCTCGCACGAAGGTTCGTCAGTGGTTCAATGCTCAGGAAATGGAGCAGGCGGTCACAGCCGGCCGAGAAAAAATTGACAAGGACTTGGCACGCTTGGGTAAAACCGCTGTCAAGCTTGAGGATTTGGCTAAGCGTTTAGGTTTCAACACTGTCGATGATCTGTGTTTGGCTGCCGGAAAAGACGAACTCGGTCAGAAAGCGATCGAAAACGTTTTAGCACCTCGTCCGCAGAAGAATCCGCAGGAAGAAGAAAAGCTGGAAACCGCGGCTCCGAAGAAAACCTCCGAGCACGAGAAAGGCAAGATCCTGGTGGTGGGCGTTGACTCACTGCTGACTCAGCTGGCTCGCTGCTGTCATCCGGTGCCGCCTGATGAGATCGTCGGTTTCGTGACCCGCGGACGCGGCGTAACGGTGCATCGCGCCGACTGTCCGAACATTCGTTCTTTGGACGAAGAAGGCAGAGATCGTTTGATTGAAGTCTCCTGGACGCAGGACGAATCTTCCGTTTTCCCGGTCCAGATTTTGGTGATCGCAGCTGACCGTATGGGCTTGCTCAAAGATATCTCTGAAATCCTTTCTCGGGAAAAACAGAGTATTTCTGCGATGCAGACCGTTCGCGTGAAAGGTGACGTGCACATGACGTTCACGATCGAAATCCACAGTAAGGACGATTTGAATCGTACTTTGGCCGCGATTCGCGAAGTTAAAGGCGTGTTTTCAGCAAGAAGAACGTAAGAGTTTGCAACAGCCATGCGATCGACTTGCACAACTAAAAAAATGACTGTATAGTTTCGACTTCTTCAGGCACGTAGCTCAGCTGGTTAGAGCATCACCTTGACATGGTGGGGGTCGTTGGTTCGAGTCCAATTGTGCCTACCAAGATTTCGCCCGGTAGCGTAAGCTCCCGGGCATTTTCGTCTTTGCGGTTTATTCGGCCTTGCGGACGGCGGGTGCGGCGGCTTGCTTGCCGTTTTGCTCGCGGATGATCGTCATTGCTGAAGCGACCATCGAACCCATGTCGGCGAGATTGGCCGGAAGAAGCAGCGTATTGCCTTCCTTAGCAATTTTTCCGAAAGCTTCCACATACTTTTCTGCGACCTGAAGGTTCACCGCCTGCATGCCCTGCGGCTCGCTGATGGCTTGCGCAACGGCACGGATGGCTTCTGCCTGCGCTTTAGCAACGGCTTCAATTGCACGAGCTTCACCTTCGGCCTTGTTAATGGCAGCTTGCTTTTCGCCCTCGGACTGGGCGATCATGGCCGCTCTTTCGCCTTCTGCAATATTGATTTCTTTTTGCTTCTGGCCTTCCGAAGTGGCGATGACCGCGCGTTTTTCTCGCTCTGCCGTAATCTGCAGCTGCATCGCGCGCAGAATCTCTTTCGGCGGCGTCAGATCCTTAATTTCATAACGCAGAACCTTCACGCCCCAGGTCTGGGCGGCTTCGTCCACGGCCTGGACGACTCTAGCGTTGATCTCTTCACGTTCTTCGAACGTTTTGTCGAGCGACATCGTACCGATAACGCTTCTGAGAGATGTCTGCGCAAGCTGTGTAATGGCCATCACAAAGTCGGACGTTCCGTAGCTGGCAAGTTCCGGATTGGTGACCTGAAAGTAGAGGACGCCGTCCACCTGCAGCTGAGTGTTGTCTTTGGTAATGCAGATTTGGCTCGATGTGTCCATCGGAATTTCTTTGAGCGTCTGGCGATAGGCAACGCGATCGATAATCGGAATGATGAAATTCAGGCCCGGCTGAAGCACGGTGTGAAATTTTCCGAATCGTTCGACGACCCAGGCTTCCTGCTGAGGAACGACGCGAACCGATTTTGCAATGAAGATGACGGCAAAAACTGCCAGCACCATGATGAATACGGCGAACCCTCCGATTGCTTCCATATTATTTCTCCTGTTTGAGTTTGATAATTAAAGTATTTCCGCTCATCCCGACGATCTCCCAAAGGCCTGGAACCATCGGTGAACCTTTTTCCGGTTTGGCATCCCAGACGGTTCCGCGATAGAAAACTCGAGCTTTGCCGTTTTCTTTCCATTCCTTGACTTCGACGGAGTGTCCGTCGTTGATGTGCTGCAAATGGTCGGCATCCGTGCTTACGGAGTTTTTCCTTTTCCGATAGGACAGATAAACACAGCCGGCAATGGCAAAGACGGCAAACGCGAGCAGCTGAAACAGTATCCCTGCTCCGATCACGGCAAAGATAAAGGCGGCCAATGCGGCTACAGCAATAATGAGCAGGTAGATCGTGCCGAGAAGAATGTCGGCGCCGGCTAATACGACGGCTCCGATCAGCCATAAATAAATCATAGAAAACACTTATAGCTCCTTTAGGCTTTGTCCAGAGGCGCAATAACACCGTCTAATCCGGCGAGTACGGACAGCATCAGAATGGACTTCTGTTCGCAGGCATAGACGCCTTTCGGGTTGAACCATTCTTTAAGCGTATGGGTTCCGTATTCTTCGCCGCCGCGTCCGAGTGTCACGGCAGGGATGCCGCGCTCAATGGACATGTTGGTATTGGTGCACCCGCCGGGCAAGAATTTGTAATTTCTGCCGACCGCCTGAGTGGCTAGTTTGGCAAGCTGAATGATCGGAGCGTCATCCGGCTGAGTTCCGGCCGGGACGTCCAGCGTCTTTTCGATCGAAAGACTGAGTTCTCCTTCGCTGCCTTCTTTTTCTTGTTCGATTTCAACGCCTCCGCGGATGGCTTGATAGATTTGTTCTTCTACTTCATTCAGTGCAGCCTGAGAATTTGAACGAGCATTGATCTTGAAGACTGCTTTCTGAGCGATGGCGTGAATTGCTTGACCGCCTTCGATCAAACTGACGGTCAAGGTTGTCTTAGGATCTTTCGGCGGAACGATCTTGGCGATTTCCGCGATGGCCAAGCCTGCGGCATGGATGGCGCTGACGCGTTCGCACGCTGTCCACGCGTGACCGCCCGGGCCTTCAATCGTGACCTCAAGGTCGATCATGCCGGTGGCGTTGGCGTAAAAAATTTCTGCCGTCGCGCCGTCAATAGAAATTGTGGCCAGCAGTTTGGTTTTGTCTTTGAGCTGGTCAAGCGTCCAGGCCATGCCTTTCATGCCTCCGAGACCTTCTTCGCAGACCGTACCGCAGAAGTAGATATCGTGAACGGGTCGAAGATTTGCCGCTTTAAAAGCTCTCAGAACCGCGAGGTTGGCGGCGATGGCGCGCGTATCGTCGCAAATGCCGGGGCAGTGGATACGTCCTTCGGCATCCGTCTCGATACCTTTAACGTCTCCGAAAGAGAACACGGTGTCTAAATGGCCTTCGAGTAAAACACTGCAGCCGGTGTTGCCGGTCCCATGCAGTTTGCCGATGACGTTGAAGTGCTCGTCCATGTAGATGTCATCTAACCCGGCTTCGCGCAGCATGCTGAGGTAACGCTCTGCTTTGGCCTTTTCGTGACCGGTCGGAGCTTCGATCAGTACGAGTTCTTTCTGATCACGAATCGTTTCTTCGAGATGCTCTTTCACATAGTCGAAAGCACGTTGTACGGAAGGGCTGGTTTTGACTGTTTCTACAGCTTTGACAATCTTGGGAGAGAAGTGTTCCATTTTCGGACCTTTTTGTAGTAATTGAAGATTTGGAATAGGTATCCTTGCAACATTCATATTAAGAAAATCGCATAAGGAGCGAAAGTGCTAATTTCATTTTTGACGCTGATTCTGTCGTTTTGCATCGGAATTCTGTCCGGCCTTTTTTTTCGGAAGAGAGTTCCTAATTTTCTCGGGGTGGTTTTGGCTTGTGTCATAGGTGCATTTATCGGTATCTTGGCAACCTACCTGATTCTCAAATTCCTCCTTTGGGTAGAAGTAATCGGCTCAGTGAATACCGATTGGTTTATTCGCCAATGTATTTGGCTTGCGGTTCTTGCGATTTTCGGTGTCATCCTGAGCGGGAAAGCGTTTAAGAATAAACCCGAGAAATAAGTTCAAACGCTAATGAACAGAAGGCTGAAAAGCTGAAAAAGTAAGGCGGGACTAAGCATTAGGCTCCGGTTAGACAGTAAAATCTATTTTTTATGTTCGGCCGGGCTTTTTGCGTCCGCGCTCGAACCAATCGAATAATTTGAAGAATTTTTGGAGAAAGATTAATGATCGAAGTAACTCTGCCCGACGGCTCCAAACGTGAATTCAATTCACCGGTTACCGTAGGTGACGTTGCAGCCTCTATCGGCGCCGGCCTCGCTCGCGCTGCTTTGGCAGGTAAAGTTAACGGCAAACTCGTGGACCTGTCTCACCCGATTACCGAAAACAGTACGGTTTCGATTGTGACTGACAAAGACCCTGAGGGCCTTGAGATCATTCGTCATTCGACCTCTCACTTGCTGGCTCAGGCTGTCAAAGAGCTGTACCCGCAGGCTCAGATCACGATCGGACCGGTGATTGAAAACGGTTTTTACTACGACTTCTCTCTGCCGAAACATTTGACCAACGAAGATCTTCCGCTCATCGAAAAGAAGATGGACGAGATCGTTAAACGCGATCTTCCGATTGTTCGTGAAGAGATGGACCGCGACGAGGCCGTTAAATATTTCAACTCCATCGGCGAACACTACAAGGCCGAAATCATCGGCTCTATCCCTGCCGGTGAAACCATTTCTCTGTACCGTCAGGGTGACTATGTCGACCTTTGCCGCGGACCCCACGTCCCGAGCACCGGTCGCCTGAGAGTTCACAAGCTGATGAAACTTGCCGGCGCTTACTGGAGAGGTGACAGCAAGAACGAAATGCTGCAGCGAATCTACGGTACCGCCTGGGCTAAGAAAGACGATATGGCTGCTTACCTCTACATGCTGGAAGAGGCAGAAAAACGCGACCATCGCCGCCTCGGCAAAGAACTCGATCTCTTCCATTTCCAGGAAGAAGCTCCCGGCCTGATTTTCTGGCATGCACGCGGCTGGGCACTTTGGCAGCAGGTCGAACAATACATGCGCCGTGTTTACCAAGATAACGGCTATCAGGAGGTTAAGGCACCTCAGCTGTTAGACCGTTCTCTGTGGGAAAAATCCGGCCACTGGTCCAAGTACAAAGAGAATATGTTCACGACAGAGTCGGAAAACCGCTACTACGCACTGAAACCGATGAACTGCCCGGGCCACATTCAGATCTTCAACAGCGCCGTTCGTTCTTACCGCGATCTGCCGATCCGCTACGGTGAGTTCGGCGCTTGCCACAGAAATGAACCGTCCGGCTCTCTGCACGGTTTGATGCGCGTCCGCGGCTTCACTCAGGACGACGGACATATCTTCTGTACCGAAGATCAGATTCTTTCCGAATGCACTGCTTACACCAAGCTCGTTCAGAAGGTCTATGCCGACTACGGCTTTACGGACATCTCTTACAAGATTGCAACACGTCCGGAAAAACGTATCGGCGATGATGCAACTTGGGACAAAGCAGAAAAAGCTCTGATGGATGCTTTGGATGCTTCCGGCATCAAATATGACATCCTTCCGGGTGAAGGCGCATTCTACGGTCCGAAGATCGAATACCATCTGCGTGACTCCTTAGGCCGCGGCTGGCAGTGCGGTACGATCCAGGTTGACTTCCAGATGCCGTCTCGTCTCGGTGCCGAATATGTGACCGAAAGCAACGGCAGAGCCACTCCGGTCATGCTTCACCGCGCGATTGTCGGCAGCTTGGAACGCTTCATCGGCATGCTGCTCGAACACTATGCCGGTCAGCTTCCTCCGTGGCTCGCTCCGGTACAGGTCGCCGTTGCCAACATTACCGACGATCAGGCCGATTACGCTCAGGAAGTTGTTTCTATGCTCAAAAAGGCGGGTCTTCGCGCCGAAGCAGATTTGCGAAACGGCAAAATTACATATAAGATTCGCGAACTTAGCCTGCAGAAGCTTCCTTACATCCTCGTTGTCGGAGCTAAGGAAAAGGCAGAAGGTAAAGTCGCGGTTCGAGTTCGCGGCGGCAAGGATCTTGGCGCCATGAGCGTGGAAGACTTTATTAAGCTCGTTCAGGAAGATGTGGCCACACGCCGCAACGTGAACGAAATTGAATAACTAATTGGAGACGAAAATAGCTCAAGAACGTACACACCGGATCAATGGCGAGATCCGCGTCCCTGAAGTTCGCTTGACAGGTCTTGACGGCGAGATGATCGGTATCGTCAGGACCTCTCAGGCTTTAGCCATGGCCGAAGAGGCAGATGTTGACTTAGTGGAGGTCGCGCCGAACGCTCGTCCTCCGGTCTGCCGTTTGATGGATTACGGTAAATTCCGCTATCAGGAGCAGAAGAAGGCACAGGAACAGAAGGCCAAGCAGAAGGTCATTCAGGTCAAGGAAGTGAAGTTCCGTCCGCAGACGGATAAGAACGACTACGACACGAAACTTCGTGCTTTGACTCGTTTCTTAGCCGACGGCAATAAAGCAAAGGTCACACTGCGCTACAGAGGCCGTGAAATGGCTCACCAGGAATTTGGTACAGATCTCCTGAATAAAGTGAAGGAAGATTTGGCCGATATCGCTCAGGTCGAATCCTTTCCTAAACTTGAAGGCCGCCAGATGATTATGGTTCTGGCTCCTAAGAAAAAGAAATAATATTCTTACAAATTAATGATTTGTTTTGGAGTATTATTACGACCCTGCTTTCGGGCAGAAAATAAGTGAAACCAGGCTGAACAAGATCCTCAGTGTCTGAGGGCGCCTGCAATCATCTAATAAAAGGAACTTAGGCAAAATGCCCAAGATGAAAACTAAAAAAGCTGCGAGCAAGCGTTTTAAAGTTCGCTCCGGCGGCTCCATCAAGCGTGCACACGCTACCAAGCGTCATATTCTCACCAAGCGCACGACGAAGAACAAACGTCACCTGCGCGGCATGTTAACCATCAGCGAGTCGGATAAAAAAGAAATCCGCGCGATGATGCCTTACGCTTAATTTAGAGGAGAGAATAAGATGCCCCGAGTAAAACGTGGTGTAACGGCTCGTGCCCGTCATAAGAAAGTATTTGCGCTGTCCAAGGGCTTTACCCTTCGCCGCAATAATGTTTATCGTGTCGCTAAGCAGGCAGTTATGCGTGCCGGTCAGTACGCATACCGCGATCGCCGCAACAAGAAACGTGTATTCCGCCGTCTGTGGATTGCTCGTATCAACGCCGGTGCTCGTGCCAACGGCATGAACTACAGCCAGTTCATGAACGGCCTCAAGAAAGCCGGTATTGAACTCGACCGTAAAGTTCTGTCCAACATGGCCATCTTCGATAAAGAAGGTTTCGCCGCTGTTGTTGCCAAAGCTAAGGCTAGCCTTGCTTAATTAGCTTCAGACACGCAGGTTTCAAGCCGATTTCAGTGCTTTGAAACTGCTAAAATACCTACAAAAGCCTGGTTTGATATGCCAGGCTTTTGTTTTTTCAGGTTACTAAAAATCCAACTGACCCAATATGGAAGATCTCAGTCTAATCATTCAATCTGCCAAAGAGGCTTTTGATCAGGCCGCAACGCCGGCAGCCCTGGAAGACGCGAAAGCTGTCTATCTCGGCAAAAACGGTTCTTTGACAGCATTGCTGAAGGGGATGGCAAAACTGTCCATCGAAGAAAAACGCGCTCGCGGAGCCGAAATCAATAAAGCCAAACGTGAAGTCGAAACGCTGCTCAATAATCGACGCGAAGCTTTGGCCCGCGAAGAACTTAACCGTAAATTGACCTCTGAATCGGTCGATATCACATTGCCGGGCCGCACATTCGGCAACGGCGGTATTCATCCGGTCATGAGAACCTGGATGCGCGTTGAAGAAATCTTTAAAACCATCGGCTTTGATGTTGCCGACGGCCCTGAAGTTGAAAACGACTGGTACACCTTTACAGCCCTGAATAATCCTCCTAATCATCCGGCCCGCAGTATGCAGGATACGTTCTACGTTGACATGAAGGATGAAACCGGCAAGCAGCTTCCGTTGAGACCGCATACCTCTCCGATGCAAGTTCGCTATGCCCGTCAGCATAAGCCGCCTATTAAAGTTATCGCTCCCGGAAGAACCTATCGTGTGGACTCTGACGCAACGCACTCTCCAATGTTCCATCAGGTCGAAGGTCTTTGGATCGACGAAAACATCAGTTTTGCCGACTTGAAGGGCGTATACGTTGACTTCCTGAAGCGTTTCTTTGAAACGGACGACTTAATCGTTCGTTTCCGTCCGAGCTACTTCCCGTTCACTGAACCGAGCGCTGAAGTGGACATGATGTTCACCAGCGGCCCGAGAAAGGGAAAATGGCTGGAAATCAGCGGCTCCGGTGAAGTCCATCCGAATGTGGTCAGAAACTTCGGATTAGACCCGGAACGCTACATCGGTTTTGCTTTCGGTTCCGGCCTCGAAAGACTGACCATGCTCCGCTACGGAATCGATGACCTTCGTCTTTTCTTCGAAGGCGACCTCCGCTTCCTCAAACAGTTCAACTAATCGGCGAAAGGATAAAAATGTTATTTTCAGAAGAGTGGCTGCGCCATTACATCAATCCTGCCCTCAGCAGCGATGAGCTGTGCGAAACCCTGACGATGGGCGGCCTGGAAATCGAAGGCGCAGAACCGATTGCGCCGGCCTTCACCGGTGTGGTCGTTGCTCAGGTATTGACCTGCGAACAGCATCCGAATGCAGACAAACTGCATGTCTGCACGGTGGATATCGGTAAAGAGGAACCTGTGCAAATCGTCTGCGGTGCTCCGAACGTTAGAGCCGGAGTCAAGGTTCCGTGCGCTACCATCGGCGCCGTGCTTCCGGGCGACTTTAAGATTAAAAAGGCCAAACTCCGCGGTGTCGAGAGCAACGGTATGCTTTGCTCCAGCAGAGAATTAGGCATCAGCGAAGATCATTCCGGTCTGTGGATTCTTCCGGAAGACGCCCCTGTCGGTGAAGACATTCGCGTCTACGAACGTCTTGACGACAAGAAGATTGAAGTCAAAGCAACTCCGAACCGCGGTGACGCTTTAAGCGTGATCGGTGTCGGCCGTGATTTGAGAGCGCTGACCGGTGCCGAGCTTTCCCTCCCGGATTTCTCTCCGGTTCCGGCTACCTGTGACTGCGTTCACGAAGTACGCAATGAAGCTCCGGATCTTTGCGGACGCTTCGCCGGCCGTGTGGTCTGCGGCGTCAATGCTAAGGCTCCGACTCCTCAGTGGATGAAGGACCGTCTGGAGCGTTCCGGGCAGCGTTCGATTTCTGCATTGGTGGACATTTCCAATTACGTCATGCTCGAGCTCGGCCGTCCGACTCATATTTTTGACCTCGATAAGCTTGACGGTCCTCTGACCGTTCGCTGGGGTAAAGAAGGTGAGAAAGCCGAACTCCTTAACGGTCAGACTGTTGATATCGATCCGTACTTTGGTGTGATTAGCGATAACAACGGTATTGAAGCCATCGGCGGCATCATGGGCGGCGATCATGCTGCTGTTTCATTAGACACGAAAAATGTCTTTATTGAGGCTGCTTTCTGGTGGCCCAAAGCCATTCAAGGCCGCTGCAGAAAATTAAACTTCTCCACGGACGCTGCTTATCGCTTCGAGCGCGGGGTGGATTTCCAGTCCAACGTGGACCATATGGAATATATCACTCGACTGATTCTCGAGATCTGCGGTACCTCTGAAACGAAGGTTGGTCCGGTTGTCGACGAAATTGAAGAGCTTCCGGTTCGCGAGCCCGTTCGCATGAGAGCTGACCGCTGCAGAAAAGTTATCGGTGCAGATATCTCCGACGACAAAATGGCCGAGTGCTTTACTCGCTTAGGCTTCTCTTTCAAGAAAGAAGGAGACACATTCGTTGTGGATGCTCCGAGCTATCGCTTTGACATCGAGATTGAAGAAGACCTGATCGAAGAAGTTGCTCGCCTTTACGGTTATCAGAACCTGACGGAAATTCCTCCGCTGGCTCGCGTAGCCATGCTCGAACGTCCTGAAGCCAAACTCGACCGTCATGAACTTCGCAAGAAGATGGCCGGCTTAGGATTCCAGGAGCTGATTAACTACTCCTTCATCAGTGAAGAAGCGGAAGCAGACTTTGCCGAAGTTAAGGATCCGATTAAAGTTTTGAATCCGATCGCTTCCCAGATGGCTGTCATGAGAACACAGCTGATCTCCGGCTTGGTGGATCGTCTTAAGTACAACCTCAATCGTAAAGCCGACAGAGCAGCCTTGTTTGAATTAGGCCGTATCTTCAGACGTGATCCCTCCGTTAAGGGCTCCGACGCTGCCGTTGAAGGCGTGTATCAGCCGCTGCATCTTGCCGCTCTGGTATACGGCTCAGCTCGCCCGGCTCAGTGGGGAGAGAAGGCTAGAAACTTTGACTTCTTCGACTTGAAGGGTGCGGTTGAGATGCTGCTTCCGGGCCGCAACCTCCGCTTTGAAAAATCTAACCATCCTGCACTCCATCCGGGACGCGCCGCTACTGTTTATCTCGACGGCGAAGAAATCGGATTTATTGGAGAGCTTCATCCCGAGCTCGCTCATAAGTATGAGCTGCCGCATTCTCCGGTCGTCTTCGAGCTCAAGGAAGAAGCGCTTCTTGATGTCGGAGTTCCGGTCAACCGCAGCCTGTCTAAGTTCCAGCCGATGTCCCGCGACGTCGCCGTGTTTATTGACGATGCAGTTCCGGTTCAGAAACTGATGGACGCCGTTCGCAAGGCCGCGAAGAAAGATCCGCGCCTGCTGAGTTTGTCATCTTTCAAACTCTTTGATCTTTACAAACCTCAGGATGGTGCTAATGTAGGGAAGAAGAGCCTTGCGTTTAACATGTTGCTCCAGCGTCCGGATGCTCAGCTTTCTGAAGAAGAGGCTGACGAGGCCGTCGCCGCTGTGGTAGAAGCCCTCGCTAAAGAGGGCGCAGTCTTGAGAGATTAAGGGGAAGTCATGGCAAACATTGGTCCTGACAATTTTGAACTCGTCAAAGAGTTGCTTGGGGATAAGAACACAATGAACCGCAGCACGCTCGAAGAAGTTCTTTTCGAGGAGCTCGGTTTCAGCCGCGAGATGTCTCGAGTTTTTGTGACTCAGTTTTTCCAGACCATTTCGGATGTTTTAGCAACCGGAGAAGAGGTAAAACTCACGACACTCGGCAGGTTTGAAATCTGCGGCAGAGCATACAAAATGTTCTTTGACCCGGAGGCCAAGGAATGGTTTGACGCTCCGACCCGTTTGGATGTCTACTTTCATCCTTCCAAGAAACTGACGGACTTTATCGATTACAACCTCCGCCAAAAGGCTTGATAGCGGATGCCCAGAAAGAAAAAGCTTCCTGAATTGCCGCCGATACCTTCGAAAAGGTATTTTCCGATTCGGGAAGCGAGCTCACTTTGTGGTGTAAAAGATTATGTCCTGAGGTTTTGGGAAAAAGAATTTTCTCAGCTCAGACCGATGAAGCGCGGCAGCCAGCGTGCTTACCGCGCAAAAGATATTTTGATTGCCCGCAGAATACGGGAGTTGCTCTACGGAGAAGGCTATCGTATTGATGCGGCAAGAGAAATTTTGAATAAAGAAGACAGGGAAGCAAAAGCCGGCGCTTCGGCGCCGCAGCTTCCGGAAGCTTATCTACCCGGTTTTGATGGGGCCGGAGCGTTTGCTCAGCCGGAAATCGATTGGGACGAATTTGATTCTGTCGTCTATAACTTAGAAAAAATCGAAGAGTTTTTGCACAATTAAAAAAAATCGTGTAATATCACGGTTCTTGAGTCGGGGCGTAGCGCAGCCTGGTAGCGCACTTGCATGGGGTGCAAGGGGTCGCGAGTTCGAATCCCGCCGCCCCGACCAGAAATTCCCTAAAGGTCGTCTATAGACGGCCTTTTTTGTTTGTGTCTGTCTAAGCCATCCCAAGTCCCGCGGGGCCTTCCTTCAAATTATTGTATGTAATCGTCCGTGTTTGTCTATAGCCGTTTGTGTACAGCTAGATGTTCTAATGTAGTATCTAATGTACATACGACGTGCGGCAATCCAAAAATAGCAGAATTTTTTCGGATTTTTTGTCACATTAGGAATTTGGAAGCCCCGCCGATATTGAACTCAGAGGGATTCGGAGGGATTTATGCGTTTAGCAGAGCGGATGACAGAAAAGCAGCTGAAGGCTGTCACTAAGACTCGGGCCTGCGGCGGGGTTCCCGGCCTGGTTGTTAAGGTCGTAAAACTCAAAGACGGCAGCTTGGCCAAATACTTCATTCTCCGGGAATCAACCATCAATCGGATATTTACACTCGGACGCTATCCGCAGATGTCGCTCGCAGACGCCTTCAAAAAGGCCGCTGAGTGGAAAGTAAAGATCAAACAAGGTATTGACCCGACCGAGGAAGAAAAAGCGCTCAAGGCGTCATTACGAAAGAAATCAACTTCCGGAGACGATCGTTTAACCTTCGAGCAGCTGATGTACAAGTGGATTGAATTTAATGAGGCTCGAGGCCGCTGGAATAATCCGAGTAAGCCAAAGAAGGAAGTTTGGGAAGGCTATTTCAGAAACCATATTCCGGACTCTATCCGGCTGAGCTCGGTAGAAGAATTAAAGGCAGAGCATTTTTCGGTAGCTCTCGGTGAAAAGTGGCGGACCATGATCGATACTCCAGAGAGAATCCTGTCTGATGCTCGCCAGGCGATTGACTGGGCAATTCGCTCGGAGCTCATTCTTCCTATGCTTAATCCGGCGCAAGTCAAAGACGGAAAGCTCGGAGACTTGCTCCCTCTAGTGAGGCCCGAAGGAGGCCACGAGCCCGCACTGCCTCCCAAACGTCTGCCGCTTTTCTTTGCTGAACTCATGAAATTAGTTCCGGTGAGTCAGACTGCCCGATGCCTTGCCTTTGCGATTCTTACTGCAGCTCGAAACTCCACAGCCCGGGAAGCCACTTGGGAGGAAATCAAAGAGGCAGACGGTCAGTGGTTTCATGTTATTCCCCGGGCACGCATGAAGGTTAAAGGAGAGAAGATTCCTTTTGACCGGAAAACACCGTTAAGTCCCCAGGCGCTCGAATTATTAAATACGGCGCCTCGTATCGGACTCGATCCCAAAGCCTTTATTTTCCCGAATATCAATAAGGGAAGGAACTCGCCGTTCACAAGAGATTCTGTCCGGGCATTGATCAAGCGAATGCACGATAAGCAGAAAGCAATTGACGGGATCGGCTGGATCGATCCGGAACAGACACACGCAAAAACCGGAAAACCGAGGATCGTGACGCTTCACGGCTGTGCTAGGGCAACGTTTAACACGTGGGCCAAAGATTCTGCCGGATATAAGCACAAAGCGTTTTCCCGCGATCTACGGGAAAGCTGTTTGGATCACCGCAACGAATCCTATCAATGTGCGTATGACAGGGAGCAGGCTCTAGGCGATATGCGGGAAGTGTTTGATGCGTGGGGTAGGTTTTGTTTTAGTGCAATGGAGCCGAAAAACTAGGCTACAATTCGCGGACCACGAGAGAATGTGAGGGCGTCGGATGCCCTTGTCCCGGCTCTGTGCCAATAGTGTGCGGAGTAAAGAATTACGGCGCAGAGCCGTAAGGGGCCCTGAAAAGGGATCAGAAACGACAAAGCCCGTGTTGGAGCACGGGCAGAGTCTAAATCTAATGAGGGATGAGATGATCATCACATTTCTTACCTCGTGGAAGATTATGCCACAACTCGTTGTGATTTGAATGGCGATTTAACAATGCCGATATCAACAGCGCAGCAAATATCGGCCGAAAAGAACTCGGGGATGAGTGGCTCAAAAAGCTGCTCGAACTCGATGGGGGCGTCTTTGTGGACACGCCCGCAGTTGTACGAAACCTGCATGAATGTGTAGGTGTTCGTCAGTTGCTAAAAATGGGAGCTCGCTCCCATGAAACCGTGCACGTAAGTGCGCGGTAGTTCATAAATCGATGCCGTTCTGGTCATCGTAGTCCTGCTGTGGATGATCCGCACACGATCGTAGCCTAAAGGCGAAGGGCCGGTTTCCACAAGGGGCCAGCCTTGTGCGTATAACCTAGGCTAAGCCCGGTGAAATCAGGTTGTTAAGGGTACTGGTAACTCTATGAGAGGTCGGGATTCTTGTCTCTAAGGAACCCGTACGTGTAGAGTTGGGGTCTTAACTTTTCGGTAAGTTTTTGATAGGCTTGATTAAATTTCTCGAATGAAACTGTGCAATGACTGGAAGCGTCGACCCGAGTTTCTAAGGCTTTACGTACTTGAAACCAGCTGACATCCGCTCGGTGAAGATGATAGAGATCTCGAATCTTTTTTGGATCCTTCTCTGAGAAGTATTGTTTCCAGAGAGCCTTTGCTTCCGACAAAACCTCTTTAGCTTCAGGAGAGAATTTAATTTTTTTCTTTTTGATGTACTCGACTAAAAAGTCGGAATCAAAGCGGGCAGGCGCATTGACTTCAGCCTCGGTGAAGGGAATCAGAAAGGTTCTAAGCGGGTAGTTTTTTCCTTTATACGACAGGTCATCCGTGCTCACGGTTCTTTGGGTTCTATTGAATACAGCCCATACAAGGCAATCATTTTTGAATTCCTTTGGCAAAGTTTTATTTGGTTGGAAGAATTGGTCTCTGTCGTTAATCCAAGTTGGTCTCTCTAAGCGTCTAGCGCAAAACGTTAAATAAGCTTTCTCGAAGTTTTCTTCATTGATATAAAAACCATGAGCAGCCCCGCAAACAGAAGAATAAATCGCCGTCATCTGTTCGGCGTGTGAGAAGTCATTGGCGTTACAGTGCATATATGCAAAAGCGTTGTCTGACCACTTTGTCAGATGGGCTTTTCCTTTTGTTATGGTTAAACCGTTGCAGAGCGGAACGGCGTCTGTAGTATTTGCCGGTGAGCGGTCAATCCAGGTGTTTAAAAAATCATTTCCCGATGGTGTGTTGATTTCTTTCTTACCCAACATTTTCAACTTGGCATCGTACACATCAAAGGTCATTTTCGTGGACGCCGTGGAATGGGGGGACACCTTCCATATTGCAAAAGCTATAGGGAACTTCCCCTTTAACTCAAATAGTTCACTTGGAACTGCGAAACCGGATAAAAATTTTGCCGGCCATTTTCCTCTGAAAAGACTAAAGTTGGGGGCTTGTAAATACTTCAGCGTGCTAAAAGTAGCGACATAGCATTCATCGGCTTCCGTTAGGATACGAGCTAAGAACTGAGTAAAAAGTTCTGATGCTGACTTACCATACTCATCTTTTGGCATCAAAAATTTTTTGACCTTTGTATCGGTGACTCCGGTTTTATTTTTCGCCTTTACTTTTTGGACCTCACTCGCAATATTGTTGTAATTGGTAGCCTCAGCATAGGGAGGATTCATTAAGAAAAGGAGTTTCTTTTTGGTCGTTTTTTTCTTCAGAGCTGAAAGAAAGTCCTGCAATGAATTAGGCATCTTGGAAGAGAGCGTGTAGTCAATCTTCGAATCGATGTCGTCATTTAGAAAGTCGTATTGAAAAATTTCTGCTCCTAGGCAGGTACGAGTCGATTTCATAATATCAACATCTTCCTGGTCTAAGGTGCTCATGAAGATATTTCGATAATTTGAATGTTTTACTTCAAGGTTCCCGACACCGCAACAAGGATCCCAGACATAAAAGTTGGTTTGCCATCTTTTGCCCAAGGCGGCTTCTAAATATTGATAAGACAGCTCAACTACGTTTAAGGGAGTGTAATAGGCACCTTTAAACTGACGTTCATTCAGAGGCAGAAGACTGTCGCGTCTCTCCAGCATATACTGGCGGTGAGTTGCGGCAGGAGGGCGATGATAGATGGTCCAGAACCGGCGATACCCGATAAAAGACTTGAGTTTACAGACCTTTCCTCTTAATTCAAAAGCCGGCTCACCCTCCCCCGTGGACAGGTGAATTAATTGGGCGGGAAGGCGTTTTTGGACTGCAACCATCCCATCGCTCATTATGTCTGCGAAGAATAACAAGGACATATCATCAGCGGTGACCCCATCGATTTCCGAACCTATTTCATCCACCCATTTGTCAAAAACAATTCGGAGATTATTCGGAGTGATGGGAATTCGATTCAGTTTTTTATTCTTTATACCATCGCGCACAATGTTAATGAACTCTTGTGCTCGTGTGACCATCTCAAATTCAATGTAGTGCGTTCCGACAAAGGTTCGGACTTGGTCAATGTATTTTTTGTCTGGTTTTGAGCCTCGTTTTGGCCAAAAAACGTTTTTGTCTTTGACAAGCTGAGTAGTCGCGGAAGTTTCCATAATTGCAGCGTGTTCTCTGTCGATGACACACAGCAAATTAGGAAGGGGATTGTTTGGATCAGGTTTTTGATGCCAAACATGAACGTAATAGATGAGTTGTGCAAACATGGCCAGCAGGTCAGATCTGCCGAGTTTTGCTTCAAACCAAACTTCCGGTGTTTGAATATCAATAAGGTTTTTTGAATAACCAGTTAAGCCTAATGCTTTGATGTAGGCATCTTTTACGTCTTCTTCTGTTTTGGCATTTTTTAGATCTGTCAGGAGGACAGCCGCGCTGGTATTACTCATATGATGTAAGGGTTAAAAGAGGTAGCTTTATTGAATTCTAGTATGGCTAAACATTCTACCTACCTCGTTATTCAAAGCTTTAAACCGCAGCTTCATTTTCATTACTCAGTGTCTTTGACCAAGCCACGACGTCCGACCGCTTCCACCGAGAGCAGCGATTGGTGAGTCTGATCGGCTCCGGGAACCGGCCTTCCTTCACTAGAGCCCACACAGTAGAGACGCCGATGTTCAGTAGTTCCGCGACTTGCTTTACATCCAGGAGAAGAACTCCGAGACTGCTGCTGTCTGTTTTCCGTTTTTTCATGGTCTGCCTCCTTTACAAGCGTTCAGGCACTCCCTGCTTGAAGAGTCGTTTGTAGGCTGTTTCGTTGTATTTGATGTTCTCGAAGATTTCGTCCAGCGACACTCCGAGCAGCACTAATCTGGCGATGCAGTCAATGAACAGAGCATTAAAGAACTGCAGAGCGTTAGACTGTTGGGAAGCGTGCCGGATAAACTTGTTTTCCGAAAATCTCATCATGGACAAGCGTGTTTCTACGAGCGAAAGGTAGCCGTCTTCGATGTTCTTCAGCACCGAGTAGGCTTTGAAGAAAGAATTCATGTACCAACAGGCCTTCAGCAGGTCGACTTCTTCCGGCTGCTGAGGTTTGGTGCCTGCTCTAAAAATGTATTTGAGCGCATTGCCGCCGTAAAATCCTAGAGATTCGCAGAAGCAGATCGGTTCAACCAGAACGGAGTGACTTCTGTAGTGATCCGGATTCGTGAGCTTGTCGTATTCCATGGTCTATTTCCTCTTGTCGAGCAGCTGGACGGTTTCGGCGACGATCTTGGTTGTGTAGCGTGTCGTTCCGTTTTGGTCCTGCCATTTTTCGTGTTCCAGGCGTCCTTCGACGTAAACAGAGCTGCCTTTGGTTGTGTATTGCTCAACTACCTCGGCCAAGCGTCCCCAGAGTGTGACCGTATGCCATTGCGTTTTCTCAATGCGCTGGTTGTCCTTTTTGTAGAAACTGGACGTCGCGATTGAGATTTCCGCGATCTTCATTCCGGAATTAGTGACTCGGACATCCGGGGCCTGTCCGAGATTGCCGATCAAAATGACTTTGTTGACGGAGGCCATTATTCAGTCTCCTCTTCGACTTGTTTGACGCTTTCGGTTAAGGCTTCAGCTACTGAAGCGGCTTTCCCCGGAGAAAGAGGGATCATGAATTTCCGCTCGGGGTCGTCCGGAGATTCACAGATCAAGGCAGGGAAGGTTACATGTACGCAGAAGCCTTCCTTTGCTTGAATATCGAGGTTGCCCACGGTCACGTTTGTAAGTTCCAAGGGTTGAAACCCTTTCTCGCTGAAAGCCTGACGTGTTTTTTCTTCTATGAGTTGTTTAAGCCGATTTTCGTTTGGCATTGCTGCTCCTTTTAAATTTTTCTTTGGCTCGTTCATAAGCCCAAGTAAATTCATTCAGTGTTTTGTGAGGCGCCAGTGCGACGGCCTCTTTTAGTGTCGGGATGATGATGGCAAAGGCCTGGCTGATGATCTTGATTTCGTCGCCTGTGGCCACGAAGCCTTTGGTTTGCCCTTTGAGCTGTCGGTCGCTGATGTTGTTGACGGCTTTTCGTGCTGCCATGGCGATCGGGCCGACTTCGTTGATCTCCTGCTGGTTCAGGTGCTCATAACGCTTGTAGAGCAGGCCTAAAAACCAATTGAGTGTGTCTTCGATCCAGTCCATCTGCTGATCCGTCAAGGTTCCGGCCGGAAGGCTCGATTCAACGTACAAAGCAACTTTTGTCAGTTTGTCTTCGACGTCGGCCTGCTGATCTGCCGGCCAATAAGGCCCGATCTTGACTTGTCTGGGGCGGTAAGCCTTCTTCCGGGTATTTTTGGACTTAGGCATGGACTTCCTCGAAGTCTGTTTGGGGATTGATGAAAATCCATTCAGGGCGCCTCATAGGCATTTGATACGCATAGTGGAATTCAAATTCCCTGCCGGACGCACTGGGGACGATGCCCGCCGTGATGCAGCAGTCATGCCCGGCGCTTCCGTTTGCGAACAGCTCAAAATTCTTGACAGCCTCATTCAGCATGGCCGTCTTTTCGGACGGTGTTGATTCCGGGGAGTAGATTCGGATAAATTCCTTCAGAGCGAACACCGTTTGTTTTTTCAATTTCAACATCTGGCCCATACACCTCTTTTGATTCTTGTAAGACCTTTCAGTAACTGAAAGGGTCACTTTCAATAATTGAATTAGTTCTCTGGAAATCCATCGGTGTCGCGGCTGCTGCTCCATCTCGTTCCTGTGTAGTCATCCAGTTTGGCGATGATGGTGTACAGCTCTCCGCCGATTTCAACCTCATGGCGATAACCGCCTGTGAATACGGCGGGTTTGTCTGGATCGGGAAAAAGGACAAGCTGGCCGGCGTCGCAATAATTTGAATTCGCCTGCCATTCGAGCTCCACAACAATGCGCCGTCTGAGGAACCAATTTTCCATTTTGTCTGCGTGAGAGCGGGCAGCTATGAAGTTGTCCAGAGCGTTCAAAAATTCGGGTTTAAGCGATCTCATAATCATTCAGTTAGTTGGTAGTGCCGGTCTTTCCCGGCTGCCATCCTCCGTTGGATAATTAAAGAGTTCCAATCACTAACCACCCTATGGAGGAGAAAATGGCTGAAAGCAAGACGAACGAAAATGTAGTAAAGATGACTGAAACCGGTGCAGTTAGGGTCATTGCCGCGGCTCTTCAGAGCGGAGTTTTAAAGCTTCCCTACTCGACGGCTTTTCCTCAGAAGCTTTCGGAGGCTCTTGAGTCCCGGTCTATTGAAACTTGGGTCCGGCACGACAAGGTTCCCGTTCAGGAAGTTTTGGACGGCAGGCTTATGAGTCAATTTGTTCTTCCGGCCCGTGCGGACGGACTTTATCTTCTTTCGCTTTACGCCGTTCTTACTGAAGGAGTTTCCAAAGATACTCTCGCCAATCTCGGACTGACCGCCGCCACAGAGTAAGTCCATCTTGATAAGGTAAAAGTATTGTTGTTGGGTAAGCCTATAAAGTCGATCCATAAAGCAGACGTCTCCGGAAGCAAGGGCCGCTATTGAGGCTTTTTGCCAAAACTTCCACAAGTTAATAGCTGCCTTTCTGTTCAAGGGAACAGGCTTGCCATAGGACTTTTCTGCATCTTCTTTGATCTCCAGGCTTTCCCAAGCCTGGAGAATCATTTCTTTCTTTTTCCGCTTCATGGCTACTCCTCCGGCAGTCCTGCGAGATTGCGGGACAGGATCATGATGCAGTCGGTAAACAGCTCTCTGGCTGCCGGATGCGGATACGGATTGGAAGCAACACAGGCTCCGAGCAGACCGATCAATTCGATCACGTGCTCTTTGGCCATTCGGTGATTGCCGTCCAGAAGGACGTTCAGAAGATTTTGGGTGGAGCCGAAAAGACGGCCGAAAGACTCACCGCTCCAGGCCAGCAATTGGCTAGCGCTGTTGTTGACGGTGATGGCGTCGACGTTTGAAAAGAAGATCCAAACGGGAAGAGAATTTTCAGTATTTAACATAACGCACCTCATTCAGAGATGCGTTAAGATTACTTCACAATTTTATTTTTGTAAAATTTTCTTCACATATCATCTATAGGTTTCATTATTTGTGTGATGATATTTAAAGTCATTTTTCGTTGTTGATTAGGCATTTGGTCTATAAGAGACGCGGCTTCAGTGGCTTCTGGGGTTGGAGTGCCAGAAGATTTAATTTCAGGTTTCCCTTCACCAAGAACTAACCAATATGGATTTATATCCAAACACTTAGCCATCCTTAGTGCATTTTCTGCACTAAAGCTCTTAGTTTTGCCGAGCATGATCTGAGAAATAGCAGATCGGGAAAGATTCAGCTTATTAGCCAAATCGATTTGTTTCATGCCGCGCAAATCTAATGCGTACTGGATTCTTTCAGACAATGAACTCATAAGAAAAGTTTACAAAGGTGCCTGATAAGCATGGTTTACCTCCTCCTTGCGTAAAAAGTGAAGAATGCTTAACATACCGATATGGACAAAAAAATAGCTATCTCATTATTTGGTTCGGGAGCAGCGCTCGGAAGAGCCCTGGGAATCTCAAGAACAGCGGTTGGCTTCTGGCCAGAGACTTTGACTATCCGTCAACAGGATGAAGTCATTGGTGCTGCTATTCGGCTGAACAAAATCACGCCTGAACAAGCTAAGGAGTTGATTACGAATGAGAGACAAAGGGACCAACGAGGTGCGAGCGATGCTCACTGACGTCACGATGGCTGTCATTCGCAGAACGATTGACGCTGATCCGGACAAGTCGCAGAACTCGATTATTCGGGATGTGATGGACGCCTGGGCGAAAAAGGTAGTCATTCGTGATCTCCGTAAAAGGGATAAGGCCATTTTCCGCATTAGTGAATACGAAAAATACGGCATTGATACGGCAGCTTTACGGCAAGAAACCGCCAAATAAGCGATTCCCGGAAAAGTTGCCGAAACATGCCGTGACAACGCCGTTGACTACGGCACCCAAGAGGAAAAAATGACGAAACGTGACCGCTACGGTCGCCAGAAGAGGAAAAGAAAAATGACTGAAGAAGAAAGATTCCGGGCGACCGACAGATTTGAAAAGGAGCTAAGACGGATGGACGCCGATCGGCTCAAAAAGTCCGACTGGATGAGGGTCGACTGGGTTGCTGTCCTGCTTCTGGCCATGACGGCTTTTTGTGCATTTTATTTTCTCGTTTCAGGCTTTTAAATGGATTGGGACAAAGAAATTAAAGATCTGAAGTTCAGGCTTGCTTTGCTGGGTGTTGCGGTCTTGCTCCTTTATGTTGTCTTTTTCGGCCTGCTGGCTGAATTGGCATGAATTCTTGGCTAGCCTCTACTGGATGTCAACAAAGCAGCTTTAACGAAATAAATGATTTTGCAGTCTCGGGACAGTTGCAACTGTAGAGCTTTCCTCCCTCGCACTCGAGACTGCTCCCTATCTTCGGAGGAAAGAGGAATAATCATGGCGAAATCACTAAGAGAAGTTGAAGAGCAAATGAGCTCTGTCGGAATCGATGTTCCGCCGGGTGTCGATTTGGTTGTCAACGGCTCAAACTGGAAACGGTTTAAGCCGGCAAATTCTCACTTCAAACGCGGCAAAGAGGCCTATTACGGGATTTGGGAAAAATCTCTCGGCTCCGGCCGCAACTACTACTTCGGCGTCTTCGGAATCGGAAGCCAATCCTACAAGATCACGCACACCCGAAGCGGCTGGACGCAGGAGGAGTGGCGCGAGATCAAGTCACGCACGGAAACCGACCAAAAGATAGTCGATGAAGCGCTCCAGGAGCGCCGTCGATCCGCAGCCCAAAAGGCTGTCAAAATGCTGCAGGCTGCAAGCTCTTCCGTTTCCATGAGTCATCCGTATGTGGCCAAAAAACAGATTCTGCCCTACGGGGCCTATCAGCTGCGCAATCAGATCCTGCTCCCGATGTGGAAGGACGGCCGTGTGGTGGGGCTGCAGACGATTTTTCCTGCAGAAACTCAGGACGGCAGCACCGAGATCCAGAAGCGATTTTTGTCCGGAAGCGACTTAAAAGGCTCCTGCTTAAAACTCGGGGAACCTGCCCAGCCGCCGGAGACGATTATTTTGACGGAAGGATGGGCCACGGCTTGCAGCATCATGCAGGCATCCGGCGCACCGATGGTCGTTGTGGCGTTCTCTGCCGGGAATCTTCTCCCGGTCGCCGAAAGCCTCAGGGCCGAATACCCGAACACCAAGATCGTCATTGCTGCAGATAATGACTGCCACTATCACACAGCCCTGAAGCGTGAAATCAGCGATCGCTTCGGAATTGAACTCAATATCGCCGCCTCTAAAGCCTCTGCCCGGGAGCAAATTGTTCCCGGAGGAAAGGTCATGGCTTGGTGGACCACGAAGGATAAAGAGACTTATCTGGAGTATGAAGAATGGTCCGACGGTCGGCCTCGCCCCATGCACCGCTCACTTTGCAATACCGGTGTGGTCAAGGCCAAGATCGCTGCTTCTAAAGTTGGTGCTGCCGTGGTCATTCCCCGCTTTGCCGATGTTTCTTTGGGAGGCACCGACTTTAATGACTTGGCCGTCCAGGAAGGACGCGACGCAGTCTCTCAGCAATTAGCCTGGAGGCAGGCGGAGCCCTTAAGTAAGGGGTCCGGAGACAAAAAAGTGAACGAGAAGAATTTAGGGGTTATCAGCTCCCTCGGTAAACGCTACATTGCCATTGACAGCACAGACACGTGCTGGGATACCGAGTACTTGCGGGTGACAAAGATCTCTACGATCCGACAGTGGTTCGGGGCGAAGACCGTGAACCTTTGGCTGCAGAATGAGTTCGACAACCGCCGAATCATCCAGCCTGAGCAGCTGATTTTTGAGCCGGATCCGAAAAAGATCCCGCTCGGCAGCATCACGATGTTTGCCGGGTGGCCGATGAAGCCGAATTACACCCATAAGTGTCAAAGGCTGATTGATCATCTTTTCAAGATCTGCGGCGAAAACGATGATCTCTTCCAGTGGGTGGCTGCCTGGTTAGCTTTTCCGCTTCAGCACCCGGGCGCCAAAATGCAGACGGCCTTGGTTGTCTACGGCGAAAGAGAGGGCACAGGGAAAAGCATGTTCTTTAATGCGATTTCCAAGATTTACGGTCAGTACGCTTGCTCGGTTAATCAAAACATGGTGCAGAGCGATTTCAACGGATGGGTGTCTAAGAAGCTGTTTGTGGTTTGTGAGGAGGTGGTAACGAATCAGGAAAAGCGAAATTTGAAAGGTGCGCTTAAGAATCTCGTCACCAACCCCACGCATACGATAAACGAAAAAGGGCTTCCTGCGCGATTTGAAGCAAACAAAACGAATTTTGTGTTCCTCTCTAACGAACTGCAGCCGCTGATGTTTGACAGTGCCGACCGCCGTTATCAGGCGATTAAGTTTGATACTTCGAGGCGCTCGCTGACGAAATCGACAACGGCGGGATTGAGTCCTTCTACGCCTATTTGCTCAACTTTGATACGAGTTGGTTCAACGAGAGCAAAAGGCCTCTGGAGACTCAGGCAAGACTCGACTTAAAGCGTCTGGGGAGTGACTCGGCCATCCGCTTCATTGAGGATTGGACGTCCGGAAATATCAATTTGCCTGTTGGCCCTGCCGTGCTCGGCCACCTCTATGACGCCTACACCATTTGGTGCAAGTCGTCCGGAGAAAGACCCTGCAGCAAGGAGGTATTCGGCGGCAGGTGTAAGAGCCGCTTAAACGGCGGAAGGCTAAGGGTGCAGCTCTACAGTGAGGATTCTTCGTCTACCGAGACGCTAAGGCCGCTGAAGATGTATCAGAGGCAGGTGTATTGGCCGAAATCAACGGAAGATCCGGAAGCTAATGCTGAGTTCTCTCAGCGTGCCCGGGCATTCCAGATTGACGTGGAAACCGCCAAAGAAAGGTTCTATCGTGACTTCAAGTCTCTCCAGTAAATCCTTTTCGTACCTTTTTGTGAGGTCCTGCAGCTGTTTCGGCCGCATGGCCTTTTGTTTTCCCTGTTGTTCATACTGTTCACCCTGTTCAGAGGCACAAAATGGACGGTATGAATGCTAATTTTTCATTTGGAATCAAAACGATGGGAGCAGTCTGTTCATATTGTTCACCTAATACGTGTCTACCTACATGTGCGCGCGTGGATGGAAATATAAAAAACGGAAAAAGAAATTTATGGGGTATGGAGATATGAACAGTATGAACAAGTGAACAAATAATTTAAAAACAAATAATTATGAATAAAACCATTGAACAAACTAATGAACAGTCAATGAACAACTTCTTTGACGATATTGGTACAACTCCCATGACTCGAATCCCTTATGTAAAACGGCTGCTTTTTTGCTGGTGGAAGTGGCGGAATCTTTCCCAGAACAAACTGCCTCCTCAGTTGGACATGAATAACGACCGAGTGGATTCATCCAGAAAGAGCAGCGATTTGATTAACGCCGCTTCCTGCGACTTCGCGATGATCCGTCTGGACAGAATCATCAGTGAATTGCATCCGACACTCAAGGAAGCCGTTTTCGCGCTCTACGGACACGCAGGGATGAGAGGCGTTATCCATGCAGCCGATGAGTTAGGGATTTCAAAGAGCACGATGATCCGCCGTCTTTGCCGGGCAGATCAGGCAATTGCAATGGAATTGGATGCAATCAGGAATAAGGAAAAAACATGCTAAGTGAAAATCCCTATGACACCTTTTTCTCGAAAATGGGCTATATTTTCATAAAATTTGGCAGTGAGTGGCACCGTACGGCGGTCAATGTCTCAAATATAAATACGCCATTACAAACTAGGCTGTCGCGTTTCTCCTTATTCCTTTTCCTAAAGAAACCTTGTCTGTCAGAAAACCAAATTAACACTTGTTAAAAGATTTACAAACAAGCTTCGAAAAGCTGTTTAATTGGAAGTGTCTATGGGATAATACATAAACAGAAAAACTGTTTACATACGCTAAGAGCCGGGTCATGCTAAATGAGATTCGCATCAGAAATTTTAAGAGTATCAAAGAGTTGACGCTTGATTTGCGTTACGCACTTTCCCGCGCCCCTAATGGTTACAAAGATAACGCAAGAATTTTTTTTCTTGAATGCGACGGGGCGCGTGCCAACCGCACAGTTCCAGCTCTAGGCATTTTTGGTCCAAACGCGTCTGGTAAGACCTCCATCCTCCAGGCCGCTAGCATCTTGAGAGGCATGGTCATTTCTCGCTTTAACAAGCGTTGCTTTATGCCAAATAAGATAAATACCGTTACTAAAGAGACGGAAAGTACTGAGATAGGAGTGACGTTTTCTGGGCTTTCCAAGATATTTGACTACTCTGTCGTATACAACGGAACTGGAATATTAGAAGAGCGTCTTAGTATTGATAAAGAAATCGAATTCTTGGTCAAAAATGAAAAACTCGTTGAGTTATCCGGCCGTCTTTCTGAAAAAATTCAAGACATTCAGCAGGAGTTCCAAACAAGATGCATCTTGAGTGACTCCAAGGAGCAGGAAAGGACCCTTCTTTGGTGCTTGAGAAAGGAGTTTCCTGGAATCGCCGAAGAATTGAGTTTTGCATTTAATTTTTTTAAAGATCAGCTTGCTATTTTTCCCAGCAATAATTTACCGATACCTCTTGCCTTTGACATGTTGGCGGCGGCCTGTGAAGGTGAAACAGAACAGAAAAAAAAAGAAAATGCTATTAAAGAAATATCTTGCTTGTTAAAAAAATTCGATAGTCGAATTGAGAGTTTCAGCTTCCGCACAGTACTGGTGGATGAAGTCAACATTAGTATGTTGCAAAACATTCCTTTCAGGCTGAGACCGGATGATGGCGGAATTGAAAAGGTTGAGGTTCAAACTTTTCATAAAAACGATAAAGGAAGCTTGGTCGGCTTTGACCTATTTGAGGAAGAGTCAAAAGGAACTCAGCGCCTGATGGCTTTGGTTGCTCTCTTTTTATGGGCAACAAAAAACGGGAAAACGGTTCTCATTGATGAGTTAGAGGCTTCGTTGCATCCTCTGCTTTCTACTTCTCTCATCAGTATTTTTAAGGACAAAAGATACAATAAATCTAATGCCCAGCTTATTTTTACAACCCATAATACGGACTTTCTGGAATGGGATGTTTTGCAACTGTCGGAGGTTGCTCTTGTAGACCCTCGTGGATTTAATGGGGCACAAGTGATGAGATTAAGTGAAATAGAAGGCTTGCGGAACGCCAATAATTTCCGACGTCGTTATCTAAATGGAGACTTCGGTGGTATCCCGTTTACAGCTCTCTAGGGTTCCGATTATTGTTTGTGAAGGGCCTTCAGAAGAAAATTATCTTACAGAGCTTAACAAACTGCTGGTGAGGAATTCCTATAGCGTTTTTTGCAAACCTGTTTCCGTTGGAACTGGAGATTTTTCTCCGGTGATCAAGAAGTTTAAGAACAGTAGGCAACAAAATAGGAAGTCCGAAATTTTGATTTGGATTGATCGGGATATTTATGTTCGAAATTCAAATAAGTGCTTCGACAGTTATTCAAGAAAAGCGGCGAATATCCCTGATTTTTTATTTTCGGAAATGAATTTTGAAGATTTTTTATCCCTTCATTACTCGGATTCGGAGGTCATTGCATTCGAAAGGATTCTAGAAAAAAAGAATCATTTTCGTTACCCCTTAACTGAAGACTCATATCTACCTTGTTTCAAATCCAATCTCTGTCCGGAATACCAAAAAGGAGATCTTCCTTTTGTGCTTGACAAGAATAGGTTGGACACCATGTTCAACAATCTGGGTAAATATAAGATGAACTGTGGATTTGCTTATTGGCTAAAGGAACAATTGAACTCCGGAGCGGTTACTTTTCGTTAGTTTTTTATAGATTATTTATCGAATCAGGCTGTTTTAAACAGTTTACTTAGAAGGGTTAAAAGGCGGATTGCTCACTGAGCGTCCGCTTTTTTCATGGATTCGTCACCTACCTTAGGACGAACGCCTGGGTCGAGCGTTATCGGCCTCTCCTTGAGAAGTGGTATGAGGGTTCTCCGGAGCGGTTGGGTGGCTGCTCCGGAGTTTTTTCATTGAGAAGTTATGGCTGTATTTCCGTTAAAGCATTGTGCCTCTCCCGGCTGCGGTGCTCTTTTCCGCGGCTCCGGCTCTTACTGCGAGAAGCATAAGCAGATCGCTCAGGATCTAAGAGCCGATCGCCGCCGCCAGCTCGACAGAGAAAGAGGATCGGCAGCCTCAAGAGGATATTCCTCCGCCTGGAGAAAAGCCCGGGAAGGTTTCTTAGCTCGCCATCCCTTCTGTGTCCAATGCGAAGCAGAAGGCTTTCCTCGATTGGCTGCGGTCGTGGACCACGTCATCCCGCATAAAGGGGATAAACAGTTATTTTGGGATCGAAATAATTGGCAACCCTTGTGCAAAAGACATCACGACCTCAAGACAGCCGCAGAAGACGGAGGCTTCGGAAACATGGGGAGGGGTGGTGAAAAAGTGAAGTGACGCGATCGTCCGAGACCGCGCCCTCAGTCGAATTTTTATGCGTGCAAAATTGGAGATTTTCGAGGTTTTGCGCGTCTGGAGTAAATAGGATGAAAGGTCGAAAACCTTTACCGACAGAAATTAAAGAACTCCAAGGGACGCTTCAGCCGTGCCGTACAAATTACCAAGAACCTAAGGTCCGCCAAAAAATTTGTGAAAAAGCGGCTCCGCCGGAGACGCTGTCGGACGAAGCGAAAGTCCATTGGAATTTTGTGCTCGAGCACGAAGGCGCAGGCTGGATCAAACAATGCGACCGCGGAATGTTCGAGCAATACTGCGAGCTCTGGGCAGAGATCACGAAAAGCCGAAAAGAAAAAAAGGCGCTCCGTGCAGAGCTCTCGGAACTTCGGCCTCAGTACGAGGAAGCCCTGAGGTTCGGAAGCTTAGACAGAGCCAAGGTCATCAATGCCAGGATGGAGGCCTTGGAAGAAAAAGACAGGTTCCTGGCCAACTTAATCGTTAAGAGTGTCCAGCCTTTCAAGAGCGTGGCCGCCGAACTCGGGCTAACGCCGTCTTCTCGGTCTCGAGTCATCGCTTTAAACGGTGCAGATACTCCGAAAAACCAAGAAGATTCTGAACTTTTTTCTAAAGAGGCGATGCAAAAATGCCTTGAATTTGGCCTTGATTACGGTGGAATGAATTGAAAAATTACGTTGCATGGGCTCAAAAGTACGTGCAGCAGGTCCTAAGCGGAGAAGTTCTCGCTTGTGTTTATGTCCGCCAGGCTTGTGAAAGACAGAAAAAAGACCTTGAAAAATCAAAATCAGGGTCTTTTCCTTATGTGTTTGACCCGTTTTTGGCGACTCGGGCCTGCTTCTTTATCGAGCATTTAAGGCATGTGAAAGGACCTAAAGCCGGTCAGTTGATCCAACTGGAGCCCTGGCAGTGTTTTGTTGTCACTTCAATCTTCGGCTGGGTTCACAAAGATACGAGAAAGCGCCGCTTTAAGCGCTCTTACATTGAAGTTCCTCGCGGTAATGCGAAATCGACGCTCTCGGCTGCGATCGGTCTTTACATGATGACCATGGACGGAGAAGGAGGCGCGGATTGCTACTCTTTTGCGACGACCCGGGAGCAGGCCAGAGAAGTTTTTGACACTGCTCGCGATATGGTCCGCCGCTGCACGGATGTCAGCCGGGAACTCGGAATTAGGGCGTTGGATTATTCAATAGTTCAGCTCGCGAGTAATTCAAAATTCGTTGCGAAGTCCGCGCAAGGCAGCACCTTAGACGGTCTCAATACGCACTTTGCTTGTATTGATGAACTTCACGCGCATAAAACCCGTGAAGTCTACGACGTGGTTGAAACGTCTATCGGCAAGCGGCTGCAGCCGCTGCTGTTTGCCATTACGACGGCCGGATTCAACTTATCCGGAATCTGCTACGAGCTTAGAAACTACGTGATTGAAGTTTTGTCCGGGAAAAGTTCCGGCGGGGATGACCAGTTCGGAATTATTTACACGATCGATAAAGAGGATGACTGGACAAGTGACAGTGCGCTGATCAAAGCCAATCCGAACTGGGGCGTCTCGGTCCATCCGGAGACGATTAAATCACTCCGCGATAAAGCGCAGACGGTTGCAAGTGCGGTTAACAACTTTAAGACGAAGCACTTGGATGTCTGGTGTAACGCAGACGCGGCCTGGATGGATCTGACCAAGTGGAATGATTGCGGCGATCCGGCCTTGGAAGAGTCCGACTTCTACGGACAGGAATCTTGGCTGGGGCTCGACTTGGCCTCAAAGATTGACTTGACGGCAGCGGTCAGGCTCTTTTGCAAAACGATCAACGGCGTCCAGCATTTCTTTGTTTTCCCGCAGGTTTGGCTGCCCCGGGAAACTGTTAACACAGCGAAAAACGCTTCTTATTCCGGCTGGGAGTACGAAGCGCGTCTGAAAGTGACGGAAGGTGCGGTAGTTGACTTTGAAGAGGTCAAAGAATATGTCCGGAGAAGCTGCTCTGACTTTGTTGTAAAGGAAATCGCTTATGACCCGTGGCAGGCAACTCAGCTCGCGAGTGAATTAACCGAGCAAGGCTGTCCGATGGTCGAGGTCCGAAACAGTGTCCAGAACTTCTCCGAGCCGATGAAAACCATCGAGGCTTTAGTGATGTCCGGAAGGCTGCATCATCCGGATGATCCGATTTTTAACTGGTGCGTTTCAAACGTCGTCTGTCATCGCGATGCGAAAGACAACATTTATCCGAACAAGCTGAGGAATGAAAACAAGATCGACTTGGTGGTGGCTCTAATCATGGCCTTCTACTCATTCCTGATCGGCGGCGGAAAGATTGAAAAGCCGGTGGACCTGACACCGATGCTTGACTCTCCGCTCATTTTCAATTGGTAAATTATGTTTTTGAGTTCATTTTTTTCTTCGATCGGGAACCCGTTCAAAGACAGTAAAGGCGTGCAGCGAACGGAACCGATGCTGGAGCTGGTGCCGAGGAAACGGCAGACTTCGGAAGAAACGGCCCTGCAGATTTCCTCCGTGATGGCATGCACGACGCTTTTGGCCGAAACGGTGGCCTCCATGCCGATCTTCGTTTACCGCAATGACAGCGGAAACAGAGACTTGGCCCGGGAAACCGAACTTTGGAAGCTGCTGCACGACGGCCCGAATGAGTTCATGACACCGGTGGAGTTCTGGTCTCAGGTCATCTTCAACATGGTGCTTCGAGGTAACGGGTACGCCAGGCTCAAACGAGAGAGAAACAATCCGTCCGGACAAGTGCTCTCGATGATGCCGCTTAACGCTCAGCAGGTCAGGACGATTTACGACGGTACGACGCTGAGATACGAATACAGCCATGACGGTGAAACGGAGAAGATCGCTAAAGAGTTCATGTTTCACCTAAAGGGTGTCGGCGGACGTTTTGCCGGAGCCTCGAAGCTGGATTTGATGGCAGCCACGATTGGCGAAGCGGCCGATGCGCAAGAGACCGCTTCAACCCTGTTCGGAAATGCCAATAAGCCGAGCGGCATCTTGAGCTCGGAAGGCACGCTCGATAAAGAGCAGAGAGAGCGCCTTCAAACAACCTTCTATGAAATGGCTAACGGCAGCCGCTCCGGATTGTACGTGCTTGAAGGCGGTCTGAACTACACGCCTTTGACGCTGACGCCGGCAGAAACACAGCTTCTGGAGACAAGACGGTTTTCTGTGGAGGAAATCTGCCGCTGGTTCGGCGTCCCGTCCGTTCTGGTCGGATCAAACGCAGCCACAACATGGGGCAGCGGTATTGAGCAGATCATCTTGGGCTTCCAAAAGTTCACATTGCTGCCGTTATGCCGGCGAATTGAACAGGCGGTGAGAGCCCGAATCATGACGCCGGAAGAATTTGTGCTCTACACGGTGGAAATTTCTATGGACAACTTACTCCGGGCAACCATGAAAGAGCGCATGGAAATCCATGGCAAAGCCATCCAGTACGGCGTTGAAACCGTTAACGAAGCACGTCAATACGAAAACTTGCCGCCGGTGGAAGGCGGTGATGTCAATTTTGCGCAGTCGGCGCTGAGGCCTATTTCAGCATTGGCCAAAGCAACGGTCGACCAAAAAACTAAGGAGTCAGACAGTGTCTAAAGAGCTGAAAAAGGATCAGACCTTATCCGTCAGATTGGAAGGCGTGGAAGTAAAGCTATCCGAGGACAAGAAAACCGGTGTCGTCAGAGGTTATGCCTCGGTCTACGACAACCTGAATTGCTACGGCTTTTATATCGCCAAAGGCGCCTACAGCGCAGTACTGAAGAACTCGACTTCGACGCCGAAGATGTTCTTCAACCATGACTATTCAGCTGTTCCGGTGGGCCGTTGGACCTCGCTCAAAGAAGACGATAAAGGTCTTTACGTTGAAGGAGAACTCACGCTCGGAGTCGGAGCGGCCTCCGATATTTATGAGGCGCTCAAAGCCGGAACCTTAGACGGTTTGTCCGTAGGCATTCGCTTAGGTGAATACGTTGAGGATGACAACGGCAATATCAAGGTTTTAAGCATTGCTGCGCTCTACGAAATTTCCATCTGCAGCTTCCCGGCTGACGGCCAGGCGAGGATTGCAGAAACACTCTCGAAGGATTCTCTGGACGAAACCATCGAGAAAATTAAGACGTTAAGAGATTTTGAAGCCTGCCTGAGGGATTCTTGCGGCTTCAGCCGGAAACAGGCCTTAGCGCTTGTTTCTCGCGTGAAGAAGGTGCTGAGCGAAGAGCAGCGAGACGCTGCTTTGGCTGAAGCATTAAACAAGGTGCTCGGTGTAACCGAGCGAATCGATAAAGCACTCAGTGGGAAAATTTAAATGAACGAAGAAATTGAAAAACTCCTGTCCGCAATGACCAACATTGAGGCCAGATTAGGACAGCTGTCTACGGTTGAAGAAACCGCCAAAGTTAAGGCCGAACTTGCCGAACTCAGCAAAAAGCAGCTCGGTCTGGCTGAAGAAATCCGCCGCCTCAAACAGCAGCAGCCGGGCGGCTCCGACAACGTTTCCGCGCCCCTCACACTCGGTGCCCGCGTAGTGGCCGATGCCGGATTCTTGGAATTTGCGGCCGGCAAGGGCAAAGGTTTCTCTGTGACCTTGACCGATCCGAATCCGGTCGGAACCGGTTCCACGGTTGACTCCAAAGTTTATCCGGATCAGCGTGTCCAGGGCATCATCGGCATCGGAACAGCACCGCTTACGCTCGAAGATACGATTCACCATTCTCCGACAAGCAATAAAGCGATTGTCTACTCTCGTGAGAAGAAGTACGTCAACAATGCTGCAGAAGTTGTCAACGGTGTGGATTCCGTTCCGCAGTCTGAAATCGAGTTCGATACTCAGACAGCCAACGTCAAAGACATCGGCAACTGCTTTATTGTGACTAAAGACCTCATGGAGGATTCTCAGGCACTGGCCGACTACATTAACTTCCGCGTCCAGTACGGCGTTAAGCAGCGCGTGGAAAGCCAGCTTCTGAACGGTGACGGAACAAACGCCAACTTAAGCGGCCTTCTGGTGACAGGCAACTACACACCGCACGGCTTTGATCCGGATACAAACCCGGAAATCACAAATCAGGTCGATCTGATTGGTTTCGCAGCGCTGGCCGTGAAGTCTGTGGGTTTGACCCCGAACGTCACGATCATGAATCCGGTCGATTACTTCAAACTTCGCTGTCTGAAGGACTCCAACGGCCGCTACCTCTTTAGCGATCCGATGGCCCCGTCCAATCGACCGATCTGGGATACCTACGTTGTGGAAAGTTCCGCAATGCCCAAAGGCAAGTTCCTGACCTTAGACACCAACATGGCCTGCATGATCTACGACCGGAAGGAAACTGTCGTGGAATTCGGCTATGAAGACGGCAATAACTTCAGAAAGGGTCTTGTCACTATCAAGGCCGATCGTCGTTTGGCATTTGCGATTGAACGTCCGAGCGGCATTGTGGGCGGGGATTTGACGGTAACAAAGCCTAAAACCGAAGGCACGGAGTCTGATAAGGGCGGCCAGGGCGGAGCGGGCTAATCAACCTTAGGGAGGCGGCGGCAACGTCGCCTTTTTAGCCTATGTATGAAGCAAAAGGTATGGTGTCGATTGTCGACGCCGCTTATCTCCGGCGCTATTTGCGCATCGATGACACGTCTGAAGACTTGTTTCTCGAAGAGCTTGGCTGCTCTGCCACGGAAAACCTTGAGCATCGTCTGAAAAGACACATCATTGCCCGAGGTGAAGATGATTCCGATGCGGTGTGCTCGGACAAGGCAGACGTGCCGGCTGCATTGCGTGTTTGGGTCGGTGCCTGTGTTGCTTTTGCTTATGCAAACCGCGAGTCCGACAGCGAGAAGTCTTTCAAGAGTACTCCGTTCTTTGAGCGGATGATCGATCCGTGGAGGGCTTACAAGTGATCGAACCTTTATCCGGACAACTGAATCGGCGCTGTTCGATTTACTCGGCCCGGCTCATGTCAGACGGCAAAGCAAATCAGTCTACTAAACGGACGCCTCTTTGGAGCTGCTGGTGCAAGGTGGAGGTGATCGGCGGGTCGGTCTTCTGGGAGAACGTCCAGACAGAAGAAGCAGTAACGCACCGGATCTTTATCAGAAGCGTCAAAGGCAAAAGCAGACCTCAGGATCTGCCTCGCCTGATCGAGCTTGAATGCGCGGGCTTCTGGTATCGGGTCAAGCGAGTGACGGACTGCAACAGTGCCGGTCGGTTCACGTTATTGGAATGCGAGGTGCTCAATGCAGCCGTTAAGAATTGAAGCGAAGTTTGCAAGGCCTTTGAACTTTGCCGATTTCGACAAGAAGTCGATGAGGAAAGGTTTTACTCAAGTCGGCCGAGACGTTTCCAAGATTGCAAAGAAACTGGTCAGCAAAAAAGGAGTATCCGCTGCCAAAGCTTATCCCGGAAAGCAAACAGGGATATTCCAGAAGGCAATTTCCTACAAGGTTTCGCGCTCCGGTTTCTCGGTGGCCGTGAAGCCCTACGGAAAAGGCAAGCAGGTTTCTGCAGAACTGAAAAGACGCGGGTTTTATCCCGCGTTTGTCGTCTTTGGCCACGCAGGGCCCAAACGCAGCAAGCGAACCCGTGCGCACCGCAAACAATCCTTTGAGGCAAAAGTGGCTAAGCCGCGTGCCAATCCGGTCTCAGCTGCCGCTGAAACCTATGGCCGAACCCGATTTCAAGCGGTCGTGGGTCGGATTTTGGAAGATGCCTTTAAGCCGGGCCCGGTTAGGAGCTTAATGAAGTGAAATTAAAACCCATTATTCAGGAACTGCGGGCTCATTGTCCGGGCTTTGATGGCCGAGTCTTTGGCGTCGGAACGTTTTCCCGGCTCGATGAGTCGGTGGCAGCCGAACTCCTCCCGGCTGCGTTTGTGATTCCGGTCTCTGAAGATCCGGAAGAACCTGCAGTGATCAACCGTTACAAGCAGCAGGTGCGGTTCAACTTTGCCGTCATCCTGATGGTCGCCAATACCGAGGATGAACAGGGTTTGACAGCCTGGGAGAAGTCGGTCGATCTCAAAAAGGAAGTTTTTCAAGCCATTTTGGGAGCTGACGATATTCAGGCCGGCAGAGATTGGATTCAGTTTGAGTCTCTTACGGTCCTTGATCTTAATCGCGCGGCATTGACCGTCCAGTTGGATTTCTCCTGTCAGTACGAAATCAACGATAACGAAACCCGTCACGGAGCAGACATCGATCGACTTGGAAGGTTCCTCCGGATGTACACCGATATCGACGTGATTGCCGAGAAGGGACATCCGGACGGCAGGATTGAAGCAAAAGTTTTAATTGATTTGGAGAAAACTAAATGAGTATTTCATTTAACAACATCCCAAGCGACGTGAGAACGCCGCTTTTTTATGCGGAAGTCGATAATTCGATGGCTAATTTGGCCACTTCGACTCAAACGACGCTTCTTATTGGTCAGATGACCGAAGGGAAGGCTGAGCCGCTTGTGCCGGTTCTTGTCACCGGCGATAGTCAAGGGAAGGACCTTTTTGGTCGTGGTTCGGAGCTGGCCAGGATGAACACGGTTTATCGCAAAAACGATCCTGCAGGTCAGGTTTGGGCAATTCCGCTAAGTGATCCGGAAGCGGCAACAGCCGCTTCGGGCACGTATACATTATCGGGTCTTCCTACTTTAGCCGGCATTTTGAGCGTTTATATCGGAGCCGATCGAGTTCAGGTAGCGGTCGGTGTGGATGATGCGCCTGCTGACGTAGCATCTGCAATCGCGTCTGCGATTAACGGAAACCCCGATCTTCCGGTTACGGCAGAAGCCTCTGCGAGTAAGGAGGATGCGGAAGTAGAAGAGGGCTACGTTACCGTCAGCGCGAAGAATAAGGGCGCCAATGGCAACGACATCGCTTTAGGACTCAATATTCAGGGCTACGGGGCCGGAGAGGAGACGCCTGAAGGGCTGAGTGTCAAAATCACAGCCATGGCCGGAGGCACCGGCGCGCCGGATTTCTCTACTCTTGAATTCTCCAAAATTATGGGTGATGACCCGTACGACTTTATCCTGATGCCCTATTCGGACACGGTTTCTTTGGATTATTTCAAAGAGACTATGAACGATACGAGCGGCCGCTGGGCCTATGACAAGCAGCAGTATGGACATGTCTACACCTGTAAGAGGGGCTCCGTTAACGATCTGCAGAAGTTTGGAGCAACCCGTAACGATCAGCACGCCACGATTATCGGACTCGAACCGGATGTCCCGTCTTTGGCAATTGAGGTGCTGTCAGCCTACGGAGCTCAGAACGCAGCCAAGCTTTCTATCGATCCGGCGCGTCCCACTCAGACTTTAGAGCTAATCGGGATCACCTCTGCACCTCACGGCAAGCGTTTTACTATGAGTGAGCGTCAGGTTCTTTTGACAAACGGCATTGCTACCGAGTACACGGAATCCGGCTATATGAGGGTGGAAAGGGCAATTACGACGTACCAAAAGAATAGATTCGGCGATGAAGACAACTCGTACTTAGATTCCGAGACGCTGCACACGCTGGCCTACATCATTCGCGCCTTGAGAAGCTGTATTACGAGCAAGTATCCGCGGCACAAACTCGCCAGTGACGGGACGCGATTCGGTGCAGGGCAGGCGGTGGTGACGCCGTCCATTATCAGGGGCGAGCTCATTGCGATGTATACCAAGCTCGAGGAGAAGGCGATTGTCGAAAATGCTGACTTGTTTGCCAAGTACCTCATTGTTGAAAGAAATAAAGATGATCCGAACAGAGTCGACGTCCTTCTGCCGCCGGACTTAGTTAACCAGTTAAGAGTTTTTGCCGTGCTGTCTCAGTTCCGTCTTCAATTTAACGAATAAGAGGTGATTTAATGCCAAGAATTGCAGGAATTTGCCACATCACAGTCAATGGCAGGACACTGGATATATCAGGAGGTCTTACGATTCCGCTCTCCAAATCCACCAAGGAGGCGATCGTTTCAACCAACGGATCCGTTAATTACAAAGAAATCCCAATTGCCCCCTACATCGACGCTACTTTCCTTATGGATCCTGATTTTCCGATTAATGAACTGGCAGAGATGGATACGGGTACCGTCGTTGCGGAATTAGCTAATGGTAAGAGTTACACGCTCTCAGAGGCTTTCATTGAAGGAGAGATGAACTATGACAGTGACGCCGGCACTGTCGGAATGAAATTTGTAGGAACCAACGGGAGGTGGTCATGATTGAGACTTATAAGCTGAAAGCTCCGATCACGGTATCGGGAAACAAAATTGAGAAGGTCGATCTGCGAGAACCGACCTTTAACGAAATCTCCGCAATGGGTCTTCCCGGGGACGCTTCTACTCCGGATGAAAAATTAAGCCTGCTGAGAAAGTATGTTGTGACCTGCTCCGGTCTTTCAGACGAAGCTGTGGGCCAGCTCGGAATCAGAGATGCGATGGCTTTAATCCGAAAGGTATCCGATTTTTTTACCGATACGGAGTAGGGCAGAAGAAAATGGCTGTGAAGGTCTTTTACAACACGGCTCGATTCTGGAGTGAAAGACCTACTGAACTGTCAAAAGAGCCTTTTTCGCGGGTGGTTGAGCTTGCGAAAGAGGCTCTTCGCATTATGGAAGAAGATAAAAAATGGCAGGAAAAGAATACAGTCTCAAGGCCGTCCTATCGGCGACCGATAAGATAAGCCCGGCTCTGAAGAAAATCGATGCTAATTTCGGCAAGATCGGCCGCTCCTTCTCCGCTCTCGGAAAGTCGTCGGCAGCACTAGCATCAAAGTTTGCACTTCCTCTGACAGTTTTGGGGGGTGTGGGAGGCTTTAGCTTAAAGGCCGCGGTGGACAAGTTTACTTCCTTAGGTGACTCTATCGATAAGGCAAGCAAGAGGGCTGGCGTCAGTGCTCAGTCCTTGCAGAAACTCCGTTATGCCGCGGGTTTGGGAGGGATGTCAGCCGAGCAGATGGATCAGGCGTTAGCTAAGCTGACTTACAACATGGGGCAAGCTGCCAGAGGCGAGAACAAGAATCTGGCGGCTATATTCAGGAGACTCGGCGTATCTTTGAAGGACTCAAAGGGGAATATTCGAGACGCGGCCGATGTGATGCGGAACTTGGCTCAGGCAGTCAAAAACAATGAGTCTCCGGCTGTCCGGTTGCGCATTCTGACGGCGGCCTTCGGTGATGAGCTCGCCAAGAGGATGATTCCTGTCTTGGAGAGCGGTGCCGCAGGGCTTGACGAGATGGGCAATGAAGCCGAGAAGCTGGGCATCGTGATGAACGATAAGATGGTAGCTGACTCGGCTCATTTAACCGATACCATGAGTAAGTTTTCTCAAGTCTTAGACGGTGTGTCGGCTACTATCGGGGCGTCGCTTGCGCCCGTTATCGAAACAATTGTAAAGAGGATTCAGGATTGGGTTACGGCCAACAAGGATCTCATTACCCAAAGGCTGGAAGCTATATTCGAAAAAATCTCCAAGGCCGTCTCCGAAATTGACTTTGAAAAAGCGGTTGACGGGGTTTTTAATCTGATTGACGGGGTCATGAATTTTGTGGACTCTATCGGCGGCTGGGACACCATAATCAAAGGGTTCGGAGCTTTAATTGGTCTGACGCTTGTCGGCAATATGATTAGCCTTGGGCAATCCCTTTACGGGGTTGGGGCGGCAATTACCACGGCCTTCGGCCCATGGGGCTGGATCATCGGAGGAGCGATAGCTGCCGGCATTGCACTATGGAAGAACTGGGATGATATTTCCACATGGTTTGAGAATTCATTCCCCAATTTGTCAAAGGTACTGAAAGGATTGCCGGACGGCTTTTCTCTGGCGTGGGATAACGCCTGTAAGAATATTCGTGCGCTTTGGTCCGGCCTGACAGAGACGTGGGAAAACATCAAGAAAAAGCTGTCTTGGGAGGGTATTAAAGGCTCTGCTAGGGAAATGCTCGGACTCTCCAGAGAAGAGGCGAAACCTCAGAGGCCTGCTCCGATGATGAGTTCTTCAGAAGCCGCATCGATGAGCAGAGGACTATCAACTCAGAAAACAGAAGTGGATAACCGTCTGGAAGTGGTCGTAAAGATTCCGAACGGAACCGAGGCTCAGGTCAATAAGCAAGACTCGAGCGGCGGGTATTTCTCTGCTTCAACTCAAAACTATCCAGTAGAGGGGTTGACCGACTAATGAATGCACCGGAATTAAGGCGAGCCTCCTTTAGAGGCGTACCCTTTGAAGTGACAAGCTCCGACTTCAAAGTAGGCAGAAGAACTCAGACCTTTGAGTATCCTCAGAGAGATACGCCGTTTACTGAAGATCTAGGACGCTCAAAAAGAACAATCACCGTAACGGCCTATGTCATAGGAGCTGATTACATTACCCGGATGAAGCGGTTGATAGCGGCATGCGAAAAACAGGGAGCAGGAAGGCTTATCCATCCGTGGCTCGGCACCATGGAGGTAGTGGCAGTTGATCTCACTTCTCCGCGTTTTGAGTCAAACCGACTTTCCACCGTCACACTCTCTTTTGTTGAAAGCGGGAAATTAGAGTTTCCGAACTCGATAGTGGATGCCGGGGGACGGTGTTTAAAAGCGGCCTCAGCACTGACGAACGCAAATTTTGACGAGTTTATTAAAAAATTTGATATCTCCGGGTGCCAGGATTTCGTGAAAAAGACGGTGGGAGAAGACTTTGCCAAGCTCTTCTCGGAAGACTCGCTGTCTCGAATTTATCAGGCTTTTGATCTCGCTGATGACCTGGCCGATTTGGCCAATGATGCGATTACCTTGGTGAGCGGAGCACCGCAATCTTTGGGACAAAGAGTTTTAGATACGCTGGGCCTGCAGGGCTTTGCTTCAACGATATGCGCTTGGAGCAATGTGGCTAACCGATTCAGCCAGCTCACGAAAGAAAATTCGCTGAACAGCTCTAAACCGACGGCCGTGGCTTCGAGAACGACAAGCGAGAGGATCGAGAATGCCGACGCAGCAGTCCAAACCTTGGTACGGCAGGCGGCACTATCAAACGCGGTTTTAGCCGCTTCCGAAGTTGGTTCGGAAAATGACAGGGTGGATGCTTCAGCTGTTGTTCAAACCGCCCCATACGATGACTTAATCCAAGTTAGGGACAACATCCTGGAAGCGATTGACGCAGAGATGTTTAAAACTCAAAACGATTCGGTCTTTGAGGCATTAAGTCAGGCGCATTCTGCAGTGTATGAGGCGATTACGCAGCGAGCTGAGAATCAGGAGAGACTTGTAACGTTCACTCCTTCGGCCGTTACTCCGGCATTGGTGCTGGCCTATGACTATTACGGAGACTCGACCCGAGAGTTAGAGATAGTTGGAAGAAATAAGATCCGGCACTCAGGCTTTGTACCGGCGGTGCCGTTGAAATTATTGAATGAGTGACGAACGACATGCCAAAGAAAATCTCAAATAACACCGTTACTCTTTTTGTTAACGGTAGAAAATACGAGAACTGGCTGGATGTGAGTATTGCCTGTACGCTTCAAAGTCTGGCCAGAACCTTCTCGGTAAGGTCAACCAGAAGCAAAGAAGATCTAACGATTGGCATTCAGCCTCAGGACGAAGTGCAGATTTTTATCGACGGCGAGCCGATCTTGACCGGTTACGTTACCAAGCGAGAAGTCAGTTATTCGGCCTCAGGAATCAGCGTTACGATTTCAGGCGCCAGCAAGACGGTTGATCTGCAGGACTGCTGCATGCCCCACGGGATGGCTAATTCATACAAGAATCAGACGCATGAGCAGAATTTAAAGGCAGTTTGCAAGCCGTTTGGAATCGGCGTTGTGGATCAAGTGAAATCAGTAGATAGGAGAAATCTCGAGTTTTCTCCGACGGAAACCGTAGGCTCTTCCATTACTCGATATCTCCAGAAAAACGGAATTTTGCTCACGGATGACGAAGCAGGCAACTTGGTTATCACTCAAGCCGGATCCGGAGGCAGCGCCCACGACACATTGGAACTTGGGAAGAATATTCTTGAAGGCAAACGAACTCAGGATGTCTCTAAGAGATTTAGCGACTACGTAACATTGGGACAGGCAGCTAATCCTACAAGTGAACTTCCGGTATCGGCAAACCATCTTACAGCGACGGCTCGGGACTCGGGAGTCAGACGTCCCAGATGGTTGGTTAAACAAGAATCTGGTAATGCATCAACAGAGATTCTTCAGAAAAAAGCGGGAATTATCAAAGATGTGAAGGCAGGAGAGTCCGATACATTGAACTACAAAGTTCAAGGCTGGAGGCAGAGTAACGGTGAGCTGTGGAAGGTAAACGCATTGGTCAACGTAGATGATAGTCGGCTAGGGATAAGGAAAAATATCTACTGGGTTATCAAAGAAGTAAGTTATTTGCTGAGCTCTCAAGGGAGCGTTGTTACTCTCACACTTATAGATAAGAAGGCATACAAAATGGCTTTAGAACCAGATGCTAAAAAGATTAAAATGGAGAAATACGATGATATAAAGAAAGACAGCGGGAGGGTTTAGGATGATTAAATTCTTGTGCTTAGTCCTTGGGATGACTATCTCATTTGGAGCCCACTGTGAGTCGTATCTGAAATGCGATGAAGACGCAGAGGGCCATAGTATCAATTGTGTTCGAGCCCCTGGGAAAGATCCTTCTGTCACGATTACTGAAGAAGACATGAAAAGTATGGTTTACGTTAGCCCCGAGCAAAAACGCAAGATGGATGAAAAGATCTTCAAAGAAGCTCTGGAGAATGAAATTACCGCCCGGATGTATCAAGACCGCGTGGCTACACGAGAAGAGGCAATCAGAGACATTCTCTCCGGAGTTCCACGAAAAGTACATTGAGTCAAAAAAACTCACACGCCCGCCTAATTCGGCGGGTTTATTTTTGCCTAAAGAAAATGAATCTTAAAGATCTAATCAACAGAGCGACGGTTTCAGCTAAGAACGGAACCCGAAAACTTCGAACGTTGCAGATTCAGCTTCTCGGAGGTGATATACGAGAACCGATAGAGCATTTTGAGCCTTACGGTTTTACTTCCGAGCCTCATGTCGGAGCTGAGGCAATTGGGCTGGCTTTGGGCGGAGACCGGGATCAGACTCTGGCGGTGGTTGTTGCCGATCGTCGTTACCGTCCCACTGATTTGAAGGGCGGAGAAGTTTGTGTTTTTGATGACTTGGGGAGGAAAGTCTATCTCTCCCGAAACGGAATCAGGGTAGAAGGTGTTTCCAGTCCGATAACGGTAAAAACATCGGCCTCGGTGACAGTAGACGCTCCTTTGACAAAGTGCACGGGCGATCTTGAGGTCGGAGGCAATATCGTAGCCAAAGGAGATATCAAGGACAAAGGAGGTTCCTACTCCATGGCGGGCATGAGAATGACGTACAACAGTCATACACATAGCGGAGGCTCTGCCCCGGATCAAAAAATGTAGAGGATTTATGCAGTTTTATTTAAACGGTGCGGAAGCGACGCTGACCGATTTTGCCAAGGATGACTTAGCAAGGGCTGTGGTAAACAGCCTTTTTTCTTGGGCAAGAGCCGAGGACGATGACGAGAGGCCGACAGAATCCAAGATGGGCTGGTGGGCGGATTCTTTCTCTGAGGAAGGAGATAAATTCGGTTCGCGGCTCTGGCTGCTGATGCGCTCAACTCTCACTACCGAAACGCTTGCTTTGTCTGAAGAGTACGCTCAGGAAGCTCTGCGCTGGATGGTTGAGGACCGCATTGCCGAAGAAGTGACGGCGAGGGCTGAACTGGACGGAGTGGATCGCCTTAACTTACTGATTGAGATTATTCGTCCCGATCAAAAAACACTTACCGCCCGATTTGTCGATGTGTGGAGTAAATTATGAGTTTTGAACGTCCGACACTAAAGGAAATCATAGAAAGACTCGACGGAGATACTCAGAGCAGATTGTCTGTTCCGCAGATGAGGCGCTCCAACGCGAGAGTCTTTGACAGAGTTTTGGCCGGAGCTGCTCACTCTCTGTACGGCTATATCGAGTATTTAAATCGGCAGCAGTTTTTTGATACGGCAGAAAGTGACTATTTGGATCGCTGGGCCTCCATTTACGGTTTAGCCAGGAAGAAAGCTACGAAAGCTTCCGGCGAGGTTGTTTTTCGTTTTTCCGGAGAACCCATCAATGTTCTGGAAGGGACGATTTTGCAGTCTGATGACGGAGTTCAGTACAAGACCGTTGGTCCTGTCTCTTCGGATGGAACGACCCCAGTTGAAGCCTTAAACGAGGGAACTTCCGGTAATCAGCTGGAAGAGGACGTCCTGACGCTGGTTTCTCCGATCGTGGGTGTTTTTAGCGAAGTTACGATTGTCAAACTTGGAGGCGGAAGCGAGTCTGAAACCGACGACAGTCTTAGGGCGCGCCTCCTCTCTCGCGTCAGGGAGACGCCTCACGGAGGTACGGAGTCGGATTATGTTCAGTGGGCTTTAGAAGTGCCGGGCGTAACCCGAGCTTGGGCATTTCCTAAAGAAGAAGGCGAGGGCACGGTTACCGTCCGATTTGTCTGTGACGGCATGACCGAGATCATTCCCGATAAGGCTATGCGGGATAAGGTATTTGAACATATCGATAAGCTGCGTCCTGTGACGGCTCACCTCTATGTCAGAGTCCCGGAGATTAAGGCAGTCAATATTGTTATTGTCGGACTGCTTCCTGATGATGCTGAAGTCCGCGAGGCAGTAGAGCAAGAGCTCAAAGACTTATTTGCCAGAGAAGGGGTTCCCGGACAAAGAATTTACTTGTCGCATATCCGAGCAGCTATTAGTGCGGCATTGGGTGAAGAAGATCATACAGTTGCCTCTCCAACCTCCGACCCGATTCCCGATAGTAACAATGAGTTGCTGACATTAGGAGAGATCACATGGCAGTAACGGCAAACGAATATGTAGGAATGCTCAAAGAGCTTCTGCCTCCTGGTCCCGTTTGGCCAAGAGGAGATTCAACCAGTCTTTACGCCATGATGTTTGAGGTATGGGCAATTGAATTGGCAAGGATTGACTCAAGAGCCAACGCGCTCATTACAGAGGCAGATCCGAGATTTGCCATTGAAACATTCCCTCAATGGCTGGAAGAGTGGGGTCTGCCTGATGAGTGCTTAAAGCTGTGGGGAGCAACAGACATCAACACGCTGCGGCGTCTCTTGATTTGGAAAATGACCACGGTTGGTTCTCAGACGCCTCAATTCTTTATCGATTTGGCCGCGATGTTCGGCTACCTCATAGTGATTGATGAATTCAACGGCTACAGCGTAATGAGCCGGGTAAACGATGTTCTGGCCGACGGCATTTGGCCGCACACATGGCGCGTCAATGTCATCGGAGGTTCAAACAACACACTGCAGTGGCACGAGGTAACCGGGGAAACAAAAGAGGCTTTAGCTTGGTGGGGAGACTCAGTGATTGAGTGCCTGATCAGACGGTACGCACCGGCGCACACGACACTTTATTTTGGTTATTGGGATTTTAAGGAACAAGAAAATGGACAGAGCATACGGAGCTAGAGTGGTTCAGGTAGAACCAAAATTCGCAGAGGATGCACCTTTGGGATATCCGACAGACGGTTCGAGTACGGGCGGACAGCTCGCTACGGTTCCTAAAGCCCCTTGGTATAACGCGGTAACCGAAGAAATCAGGAATGCAATTGTCGGAGGAGGTATTAAGCCCGAAAAAAATACCCTTGACCAGCTTAATCAGAGCATTGAGGTAAGACTGACCAAGTTAGAAGAAAAAATTAATACCGTGTTAAAAGGCGTCACAGACAGAGTGGATAAATTTGAAACTTTTCCTCCAGGCTTCATTATCTACGCCGGTTGTTTTATAAACAATCCTAACTGGCTTTTGTGCGATGGAAGAGCGGTAAGTCGTTCCGGTTATGCGAATTTGTTTAAAGCGATTGGAACGACATGGGGCGCGGGCAATGGCAGTACGACATTTAATATTCCTTATCTTCTTGACAGAGTGCTGTGGGGGTCGAACTGGGGAGTCGGTCAATATATTGACTCCGGAGCGCCTCAAATTTGGGCTGAGATGGGGTGCGACGACAGAGCCGGAGATTTAGCAAACGGAGCGGCATACCGACTTCGTCAAGGAAATATAAATACTTCGGCAAACGGCAGCGACGGCGCCCCATGGTCATATTTCCGACTTGAAGCTTCCCGTTGCTCTCCGGTATACGGGAGAACAAACCATATTCAGCCGCCGGCGAGCCGGGCGCCTGTTTACATCCATATTTAACAAGCTCCGAAAGGGGCTTTTTTAATGCATGAATAGGAACAAGTGATGAAAAGACTTTATTACGCAAACGCATCGGATACTCCGCCGCTGCCGCCTAAAAATCCGTCCTATGGATATCCTCAGGACGGAGATAAAAATGCAAAAGGCCTGCCGACAACATTAGGCTCCTACTGGCATCACATGATTACTGAAGAGTTCATGAATGTGATTGAGGGAGCGGGCATCGAACCCGATGAAAATAACTTACACCAGTTGGCTGATATCTTTGAGGACTTCAGACAAAGAGCATTTAAGGCTGAAAGTTTTGCTGACGAGTCGCAGACTTGGGCGACCAAGGCCCAGGAGTTTGCGCAAGCAGCTCAGGCAGAAGCCGATTCTAAAGTTGCTTTGGTTAGAGAGGCGGGTGAGGCTCAGGTGCAGGCCGTCAATGCGGCTACTGCAGCTTCTCAGGAAGAAATAGAGCAAAAGACTGCTGAATTGGAGGCTAAACTTCAGACTCTTATCGCCGCGCTAGACGCCAAAGGCGGTGAGCAGGTTAACTTAGTTAAGCTGCAGGCTCAAGAGATTCTTGATGCAATTCAGTTGACAAAGAATCAAGTAGAAGAACTGGTCAATTCTGCAGGCTATTCCATGAGGTGGCTTGCCGACGCCCACGAAGGAACTAATCTGACCGCCGCTTTAACGCCAAGCGATAACGTTAAGGTTGGAGACCACATTATTAACAGGGGTGGCGAGGTCTACGAGCTTATCGAATTAAGAGGTACGGAAATTGTTCTAGGTCCGGTCCTTGCGGTTTGGGGAGACGTAGGACCTACCGGGATCACTCCTGAGATAGACATCAAGGTTTCTGCTCTTAGTGCCGGGCAACTTCCTACCATAAGTAAGAGCGGTACGGCTGAAAAGCCTTCGTTTACGTTAGGAATCCCGAAGGGCGATAAAGGTGAAAAGGGTGAAAAGGGTGACAAGGGAGACCCCGGAGTCGCAGGTCCTGCCGGCCCTCAAGGCGAAAAGGGTGACGCAGGCACAGGTTTAGAGCTCAAGGGCAGCTATGAAAGCGCAGATGCTTTAAAAGAAGCCTTGCCAACGGGTGATAAAGGCGCCTACCTCATCGGTTCTGAAGCCTACGTTTGGGACGATACGCAGTGGGTGTCCGTGGGAGAAATCAAAGGCCCTAAAGGCGACAAAGGCGATACCGGTGAGGCCGGTCCGCAGGGCCTTAAGGGTGAAAAAGGAGATACCGGACCGGAAGGTCCGCAAGGACCTAAAGGCGATAAGGGCGAAAAAGGGGATATCGGACCGCAAGGTCCGCAGGGAGAGAAAGGGGATATCGGACCGGAAGGTCCGCAAGGCCCGCAGGGAGAGAAAGGGGAGAAGGGTGATCCCGGTGACATCGATACAATCATTACACGTCTTGAAATTCTCGAAGCCAAGGTTAGAACCCTTGAGGATTATTTTGAATCTGGTCCTGAAATTGGCGACTCTGAAGTTCCACTATCCCTTAGCTCTTCCAACAAGAGCGTTTCTGAATAGATAAACATGACGCATCGGGGATTACCGTCAGTAGCATCTCTGGCGCGACAGACACAGAAGACGGGTCATACAACGTGGTTGTCACGACCACCTTGAAAGAAGACATTTACATAACTCTCAGAACTATGTATTAGTCTTGAAAAGCCCCGCTCGATGGCGGGGCTTTTTCGTGTCCATAAAGCCTCGTCTGCCTCTCCTACTCTACTCGCAGGAGGGGCGTATGCCTGACAAGATCATCACAGAATTACAGACCGTAGCCTGCGCGGGCGGATTCGCCGGGGTTGGAGGTATGTTGCACTACCTGCTGAAGGTGCATAGCGACAGCAAGAAAGAATCCGCTTTAGTTGCGCATCAGGCTATGCCTAATTTTGAAAATGCAGTTGCGCTGAGCCTTACAACGGATAACGACGACACTATGGTAAACGTAATGTGGCGATTCTTCCCCGCCAAGCTCTAACCGCTCCGCCCCTCACTTCGAGGGGCTTTTTCATAAAAAGTGCGCATTGAACAAAAAACAGAACTGATACTTGAAAGAGTTCCCAGACTTGAAAATAGGAACAGCTTTCCAACAGGCTCAAAAGGCCAAGAGGAAGATGGAATTCGGAAAACAGCACGAAAAGAGCTTTTGACGTGCATTTAGAGTTTGGAAAGAAAAGAAATACCGCCTTGTGTTTGGACCCCAAGGCGGCCGAAAAACGTTACATGGAGGGAACCATGCACAAGGATCATTCTACACCTGAGGATGAATTTGGAGATCTAAAAAAGAAGGTGGAAATAATGTGGGATGAAAGACACGATAAGCAAGTTATAAATGACTTTGTCGGGAGAATACTTTCCAGATTCAAAGAGTTAATAAAAATTGTTTTGATGCCAATCGCTATTGCTGTCATTACAGCTTATTTGACTAAGTATTGGCAGTAAGGACAAAGTCCATTGACCTTTTGTGGGAAGAAAAATGATTGAACACTTAAGAGAAGTATGGGCTAACTTAGCAGTCAGTTGTATCTTCGCTGCAGTTTGCGGAAGCCTTTCGTACTTATTAAAAGTAGAGGAGGGGAAGCAGTTTAAATGGACCGAATTTATGTTGCACACGGTAATTTCAGCTGTGTGCGGACTGATAACTTACACAACGCTGAGGAATCTGGCTGGTTTTGACCCGGATGTCTGCGGAGCCTTTTGCGGTATCGCCGGATGGATGGGAACGCGGTTACTTCGTGTAATAGAAGTAAGAATCCAGAAGAACATTGAGGGAACTTAATATGAGCGAGCATTTTCAACCGTCCGAGTTTGAATCGAAGGACGGACAACCCAGTCCCTGGCCCGAGGTCGTTGATCCGGGCCTTTATTTTTTGCTAGAGGAAATCCGCGCTGATTTTGGAGAGCCGATTTATGTAAATTCCGGCTACAGAAGTCCGGAACATAATCGGAAAATCGGAGGCGTACCGAATTCTTTTCATGTTAAAGGGCAGGCAGCAGACATTCGGCCGACCCGTTACAGAGATCCGGATAAATGGAACAAGGCGCTAGGCCGATTAAAAATCATTGCAAACAGAAGATGCACCGGCGGTGTGGGTTTTTACCCGACGTTTGTTCATGTAGACCTTGGGCCGCACAGGAGGTGGAATGGTAAATGAACCTAATCAATGTTCTGAAAATAGGGGTGGCTTGTGCCGCCCTTGTTTTTTCCTATTGGATTGGTGTCCAGCAAGGGCGGGAATCAGAGGAATTAAAAAATGCAAGGCTTGAAATTCAAGTTCTCAAAAGCACGATTCAAGGTTTCCGGCTCAAACAGACTAATGATGCTGTGGCGCTTTCTGAGTTACGGATTGCTGAGTCTGCTCATCGGAACGAGCTTAGCAGGATGCGCGACCAACTGTCCGAACTTGAAAGAAGAGCAGCCAAAAATCCTTCCGTTGGAAAGTGTCTTGAATTTCAGCGACTGGCAGTCGAGAAGGAAGAGCTCCTCCGAGAAGCTGAAGTCGGCCTTGAATTCTGCTACAAGCACCACCGCTAAGAAAGACAACCCAAAAGCAACTCGCTAATATATTAATAGTGAGTTGTTCTGCTGATTTATGACTTTGATGTATCAATGAATGTACCAATGAAGCTGAACGTTGTTGTAACCTTTTGATTTGTTTCGGTCGTACGGTTCCCGCCGCCCGACCACAAATTCTCGAAAGGTTGTCCAAGCGACAACCTTTTTGTTTTCTGCGGCTGTTACGGAGGAATTCAGCATGGCTTGTATTCTTTTTCCTTCACCAATCTTCGGGCCGGTTCATTCCAGACGCTTAGGCACTTCTTTAGGTATCAATCTCTTGCCGGCTGAAGCTAAAGTCTGTTCTTTTGACTGCGTGTACTGTGAATGCGGCTTTAATAAAGATCACGATGCTAAGCGCAAATTGCCTACGCGCGAAGAAGTCCGTACTGCGTTAGAAAAGAAACTCATCTATCTGCAGAAAACAGGAGTCGTACCCGATGTCTTTACGTTCGCCGGAAACGGAGAACCGACTTCTCACCCTGATTTTTACCTCATCATTGACGATACGATTGAACTTCGAGATCGTTATTTTCCCAACGCTAAAATCAGCGTCTTAAGCAATTCCACATTTCTGGCTCGCGACAGAGTAGTTAAAGCTTTAGCAAAAGTGGACAACCCGATTATGAAACTCGATACCGTGAACGCGGACTACATCAGGCGGATTGATCGTCCGAACGCCAAGTACGACGTAAAAGAAGTCATCGAAAAGCTTAAAAATATGCCGGTTCGTCCGATTATCCAGACGATGTTCATGAAAGGCGAGTTTGAAGGGCAGTCTGTGGATAATACGATAGACGAGTTTGTAAATCCCTGGATTGACGTGCTCGAAGAAATCAAGCCTCGGGAGGTAATGATTTATACCCTTGATCGCGACACTCCGGCTGCAGGGTTAAAAAAGGCGGACAAGGAGTCTCTTTGTAAAATTCGAGATAAACTTGAAAAAAGAGGTTTCCGCGTCATGGTAAGTGTTTAAGGATAAACACTTAATTTTGAAATTTATGTCATTTTTGTCATAAAGCTGTCATATTAAGTTACTAAATTGGAAGGTGATTTCATAACAACCTTTGAGGACTAAATGCCTGAATCTCTTCCGATGAAAACTCGTCTTTTATTAGCCGGGGCTTCTCTCCAATTGATCTCCCTTGCTAAAAAGTCTGAGAAAAAAGAGAAGAAGCAAAAAGTCGTTACTGTATCTGCAGGAATGACCTTGTCTAAGGCGACTGCCTAACTTTTCGACAGGACTAAAAATTTCGTCGGCCGATTGCCGACATTGATGTGCAGCCGTAGTGATTCAGTAAACCTACGGCTTTTGCCTTTTCGGAGCTCCTCAAAAATACTTTCCCGTATTCGGTCCTCGCTCTGCGCGCGTGGCATTGGATAAGATCTCGGAAAATCGCGATAATTGAGGGCTGAACACTTCGGCTATCTTTGAGGAAGCGATGAACATTTTGATTTCAAACGACGACGGTTACTTAGCCCCCGGCATTCAGGAACTCGCTCGTCGTATTCGCCGATTCGGCAATGTCACAGTAGTAGCGCCCGAGCAAAATCACAGCGGCGCCAGCAATTCTTTAACGCTTAACCGTCCGCTTTCCGTCCGTCAGGTTCAGGAAAATGTTTTCTTTGTGAACGGCACACCCTCAGATTGTGTTCACATTGCTTTAACCGGTTTACTCCCCCAAAAACCCGATATCGTTTTAAGCGGCATCAACTGCGGACAAAATATGGGCGACGATGTGCTTTATTCCGGTACTGTTGCAGCCGCGATGGAAGGCTTTTTATTTGGCTGCCCGTCCTTTGCTTTTTCTCAAGTGCATTCGGGTTGGTCCTGTTTGGATTCCGCCGCGGAGGTCGCTGAGTATATTGTGGACAACTTTATTAAAAATCCGCTTCCCGCACCGTTCCTGCTGAATGTCAATATTCCCAATACAACGATTGACCAGCTCTCCGGATTAGTCGTGACACGCCTTGGCCGTCGTCACGCAGCTCAGTCCGTGATCGAGCAGGTTAACCCGCGAGGCGAGACAATTTATTGGCTCGGTGCCGCCGGTGATGCCCGCGACAGCACTCAGGGCACCGATTTTTGGGCCACATCGCACAACTACGTCAGCATGACGCCGCTCCAAGTGGATATGACCAATTACGGGATGTTGGATACCGTTCGCGCTTGGTGTAACAGCTTTCAGTCCTGAGAATAATTTGATTTGTTCTGACGATTGAAGTCTTTTTACTTAAAATCTGTTCGGTAAAGAAATAAAAGAGGCTCATGGAGGAGTTATGAATTGCAGTAAGTATCTTTGGCCGATGGTGTTTGCTTCGCTGATGGCCGGCTGTTCGTTTACCGGAGGCAATGCCCCGATATCCGACGGTTCAGCGACGGCTTCCGTCTATACCGTTAAGCCCGGAGACACGCTGTATGCGATTTCCTCCCGTTATGGCCTCGATCCTGCCGTGGTCGCACGCGAAAACCACTTGACGAATCCGTCCCACCTATTGGTCGGTCAGAAACTCCGCTTGTCCGTGTCTTCTTCAACAGATGCCAATATTCGCAGAGTAGAAGCCAATACTAAGACGCAGACAAGCTCGAGCAGCTCTGCGAAGTCCTCGACTTCTTCAAGTGCTGCTCCTGCCGCTTCTGCAAGTAATACGCAGGCGGCTTCTTCAAGCACTTCTGTCGGCAGTGCCAACGGCACCTACGGCTGGCCGGCTTCCGGAAAGATTATTCAAAATTTCGGCGGTATGAATAAAGGTATCGATATCGCCGGCTCCGAAGGAGAAAAGGTCCACGCCGCTGTGAACGGTACGGTACTTTTTGACGGCCAGGTACAGGGCTACGGCAAGGTCGTAATGATTCGCGATAAGGACGGCTGCGTTTCTGTCTATGGCCGCGTGAAATCGATCACGGTAAAACAGGGCGATCAGGTTCGCAAAGGACAGGCGATTGCCGTGATGGGAACGACGGATGTTTCTCCCCGTGTCCATTTTGAAATACGCAAAAACGGCAAACCGATTGATCCTCTTACAATGCTCCAAAAGCGCTAAGTTAGAAGTTAGGAAAATTCATGGCACGAGCTAAAAAAGAACGGGCAAAGTATGTCGCCGTTATTGAGTCCTTGGATCAGGAAGGCCGTGGTGTCGCACGCCGCGACGGTAAGGTCGTTTTCATCGAAGGGGCGCTCCCCGGAGAAAAAATTGAATACGAGGTCTACCGCAGCAAACCTTCCTTTGAATTAGGACTGACCACCGAAATCTATAAGGAGTCTCCGCTTCGCGTTTTGCCGAAGTGTCCTTATTTCGGCGTCAAGGACGGCAGCTGCGGCGGCTGTGCCATGCAGCACCTCGAAGCGCATGCTCAGGTTGCGATGAAACAAAAGGTTTTGATGGACGCCTTGTGGCATATCGGCAGGGTTCGTCCCGAGCAGGTGCTGGCACCGATCTATGGCTCTGCATGGAGATACCGCCACCGCGCTCGTTTGTCCGTGCGTGAAGTCGCAAAAAAAGGAACCGTGCTGGTCGGCTTCCATGAAAAGCGTTCGAGCTTTATCGCAGACATGAAGAGCTGCGAAATCCTGCCCAAGCGTGTCAGCGATCTGCTGGTGCCGCTCCGTGAACTCATTAATTCTTTATCGCTGCGCAAGAAGCTTCCTCAGATTGAATTGGCCGTGACCGATGAAGCACTGGCGTTAGTGTTGCGTGTTTTAGAAAAACCGACTGCCGACGATGAAGCAAAGCTCAGACAGTTTCAGAAGGACTATGGCGTCGATTTTTGGTATCAGCCAAAAGGCCCGGACTCCATTTATCCGATGGATCCCGAAAACGCTGCTCGCTTGAAACTGCACCATCGGGAAACCGGTGTGGAAGTCGTCTTTAGACCTACAGACTTTACACAAGTAAACCATCGCTTGAACGAAGTGATGGTGACTAGAGCGCTTCGATTGCTGCATCTTGAACCCTCGTCTAAGGTCATCGATTTCTTCTGCGGGCTCGGCAACTTTACGCTGCCGCTGGCAACCAGAACAGCGAAAGTTCTTGGTATTGAAGGCAGCTCCGAGCTGGTCGAACGTGCACGCGCGGGCGCTAAAGACAATAACCTCGCGGATAAGACCGAATTTGAGGCTCGTAATCTGTTTGACTGGACACTGGACGATTGGGATGCCGTTTGGAATAAGCTCGGCGGTGTAGATCGAGTTCTTATCGACCCGCCCCGCGAAGGCGCAATGGCACTTTGCCGCTCACTCGCCGAAACGGACAAACGTCCTGCACGTCTGGTCTATGTTTCCTGCAATCCGGCCACGCTGGCCCGCGATGCTGCGCTGCTCGTTAGGGAAGGGGGCTGGAAACTGCTGTCTGCCGGTGTGATGAATATGTTCCCTCACACTGCACACGTCGAGAGCATTGCCGTTTTTGAACCGGGTCCTAAACCGGTAAAAGTCGACGAAATCGATGAAATCGAAATCGGCGGAATGACTGAAGAGGCTGAGCAAGAAGCTCGATCCGAAGAGCCGATGATTTGACGGAAATGACGCCTTTGGTTATTCAGATCGTAATTCTGTTTGTCAAAATTTTGGCGGAGCTGCTGCTCATCATTCTGGTGCCGGCCTTCGCCTTAAAATTTTTCAAAAAAGATTTAAGTTTCGGACTGGCGTTTTCGGCTTCTATTTTGATGATCCTGCTGCCCGTCCTCACTTACGTAAACAACGCCGAGTTAAACAACACCATACTGCCTTTTGCGGCATGGGGTGTGGCTTCCGTGCTGACCTTATCCTGGATGACCTGGGGGCTGTCGACCGGAGCCATCATCTCTTTTTTGTATGCGGCTTACCTCATCGTTGAAAGCCGCTCCCGCGGAACGATAAATTTGGTTCTGCTTTTCACGGGCCTCGGCTACCTCTTAAATTTGCTTTCTCAGGCGGCCGCGCCGTACCTGCTTTTCGGATCTTTCGGAGCAAATCTTGCCAAAGAAGACCTACCGTTTTTATGCTTGTCGCTGGTACTTGCCTTAAGCGTGGGTATTTACGTAAAGTATTCTGAGGCCGCTGGAAAAACATTCAGCAACTAATAAACAAATAAAACTAAGGAGAAAGAGAGTGGAAGAAAGCGGAGTATTTGAGTACTGGTTTGCTTTTTTGTTTGCATTGGGCTTTTGCGTCTGGTTTCCGACCTATGTCGTTAAAACCAAGGGCCAAGGCATCTCGACTTGGGGACTGGCCCTTTGCATTGTCGTTTTGTTTATCGGACTGCCGCTGCTTTCGATCAGTTTGATCCGAGATATCATCCCTTCTTTGTGGCTGAGCTTTACAAGCGCGAATTATGAGTCTCCGAGCATTTCGATGCTCTTTGGGACGATCAATAAGATGGCAACACTTGATCAGCTTTATGTGGCGCTCGCAATAATTTGTATTTTGGTTGCTATCGGTCAGAGTATTTTTGCTTCATGGCTGCTGTATATCCGTCACAACCGCGAGAGTCTGATTCGCGCTCTGCGAATTATGTGGACCTCTGCCTTTTTCATCGTGCTGGCAGCAGGCATTCTTCCGCTCATTATTTTGGGCGCGCATGGGTTTACCGTCGCCGTGCCGGCCGGCTATACGATGGCTGCCTACATCGCAGTGCTCATGGTGATCACTGCCTACCTGAGAATGAGTCCGAAGGTAGCGGATAATTACCCGATTAGCCACCAGCCGAAAAAAGATCGAGAGAAGAAATAGGAGTGAACGCATGGAATTTCTTATAACTGTCCGCACACTGATTGCAACAACCGTGATGCTGTTTTGCTCATTATGGCTGGCGCGGCAGTTAAAGATCCATCGTCCGAGACTTCCGGTTTCTGCCGTTTTGATTTTGTCTTTGATTATGCTGTTTGAACCCGGCATGCTGGCCTTCTTGGTTTGGGTAGTGCACGATATAGCATCCGTTAACGGGGGGCTGATGATTCATGCCTATACCTTTGTTAAGGCGGCGGCCGCGATTTATTTGCTTTTCATTTTTCCTTCGATTTGGTTTGCCAGAAGCTTCTATATCGAAAGTAAACTTCTAACCCTCAAAGCACTGCGTTTCGCGATTATCCTTCCGGCCGCATTTGCCGCCGTCATCTTTATTGAAGTCCCGAAAATGATCTGGCAGGATCGCGCTTCAGAGCTCGTCTCTTCCGGCTGGGAAACATTCATCGTGGTTGCCGTGATTAACCTGATCCTGCTCAGCTTGACCTATCGTTTCAAACCCTCGAATACACCTGCGCCGTGACCGGCTGCAGGAGAAAATGCTCGACAGAAAACTAAGTAATCAGGCGTTTCAGCCTCTCGTAAAGCCTTAGTCCAATCTCCCTGCATGATAAAATCAACCGATTGTCTTGTAGACAAAAGAAGTGCGGAATCCTCCGCATTTCTATTTTTTACTTTTATTCGTTTTTAAGAGATTGAAATGGCTATTGAACGCACACTTTCGATTATTAAACCCGATGCAGTTGCCAAAAACGTTATCGGTCAGATCTACTCCCGCTTTGAATCCAACAACCTCAAGATTGTTGCTTCCAAAATGAAGTGGCTTTCCCGTCAGGAAGCCGAAGCTTTCTACGCTGTTCACCGTGAACGCCCCTTCTTCAAAGATCTGGTTGACTTCATGGTTTCCGGTCCCGTTCAGATTCAGGTTCTCGAAGGTGAAAATGCCATCATGAAGAATCGTGAACTCATGGGCGCTACTGACCCGAAGAAGGCTGCCAAGGGCACCATCAGAGCCGATTTCGCTCAGTCTATCGACGCTAACGCTGTTCACGGCTCCGACAGCCCCGAAACAGCTGCTGTTGAAATCGCTTTCTTCTTCCCGCAGATGGACATCTACGCCGGCCGTTAATCGACCGCGCCTGTAGTTTAGTTAGCGACGTAAAGAATATCCCCGCGCAAGCGGGGATAAAACCCGATCATGACAGAAGAAAAGTTGCCTCAAAAAGTGAACCTCCTTGGATTTGACGCCGAGGGGCTGAAGAAGTTTTGTGAAGATCTCGGAGAGAAACCTTTCCGTGCGAAACAGCTTGAGCGTTGGATTCATCGCCGCGGAGCACGCGATTTTTCTGAAATGACGGATCTCGCCAAGTCCTTTCGAGCCAAACTTGAGAAGGTTGCTGAGATTCGGGGGCCCGAAATTATTCGAGATAAAACCGCCGCTGACGGAACTCGTAAGTGGCTGCTTGATGTCGGCAACGGCAACGCCGTTGAGATGGTTTACATTCCTCAGGACGGCCGCGGCACGCTTTGTGTCTCTTCTCAGGCTGGCTGTGCAATGAACTGTCTGTTTTGTTCGACGGGCAAGCAGGGCTTTAACCGTAATTTGAAAGCATCGGAAATTATTGGTCAGCTTTGGCATGCCGAACACACCTTAAGAAAAGATCTCGGCATCACCGATGAAAACGAAAGAGTAATTTCCAATGTTGTCATGATGGGTATGGGTGAACCGCTCCAGAATTTGGATGCTGTCATCCCGTCCCTGAAACTGATGCTCGACGATAACGCCTACGGCTTATCCCGTCGCCGCGTTACCGTCTCCACTTCCGGCCTGGTCAGGCAGATGGATAAGCTTGCCGAACAGTGTCCGGTCGCATTGGCAGTAAGTCTCCATGCTCCAAACAATGAGCTTAGAGACAAGATCATGCCGATCAACCGCAAGCATCCGCTCGAGCAGCTGCTTGCGGCCTGCAAGCGTTATTTGGAACATGCCCCGAGAGATTTCATCACTTTTGAATATATTCTTATCGGCGGCGTGAATGATTCACTCGCACAGGCCAAGGAACTGATTACTCTGGTTCAGGACATTCCCTGCAAGTTCAACTTGATCCCTTTTAATCCCTTCCCGGGATCCGGTCTTGAACGCAGTAAGCCCGAAGCGGTCAAAGCTTTTGCCGACCGACTGAACGGGGCAGGTATTGTCACTACCGTTAGAAAGGTCCGCGGCGACGATATCGATGCGGCCTGCGGTCAGTTGGCCGGGGAAATTAAAGACCGTACTAAGCTCGCAGAAAAGAGAGCAAATCGCGAGATAATCATTAAAGAGATTTCAAAGAGCCCGGCAAAAGCAACAGGAGGCGAGAAAAATGTCTGAGAATAATGTCAACCAGGAAGCCAAAGACCAGCCGTTCGAAGCGACGACTTACGGCGGTCTGCTGCGCATTGCCCGTGAAAATAAAGAATTGAGTATTGATCAGGTGTCTTCTCAGCTGAGAATTTCACCGGATCAGATAGAAGGATTGGAGTCGGATAACTACAAAGTTTTCCCAACACCGGTTTACGCCCGCGCTCACCTGCGCAGCTACGCCCGTTTGTTAGGCGTCGATGAAGCCAAGATCATTTCGCTCTTTAACGCGGCATTAGCTCCGGACGATAAAGATCCTCGTACCTTTATCCGCCGCACGACTCAGGAGCTCGCTCCTTATCACGACGCTCAGCCGAAAAACTTCGTCGGTAAATTTATTGCCGGCCTGCTTTTCTTAGCGGTTGTGATCGCATTGGGCTGGATCGGCTACAACTACTACATGAGTCAAAAAACCGAAAAAGCTGCCGAAGCTCCTCAGGCAGAAGCCTCCCAGAGCGCTGAAGCATCTGCTCCGGCTTCTGAGCTTGCCAAGGCTCCTGAAGCCGTTCCAGTTTTGGTTTCTAATACAACGGTTGAACCGGCTCCTCAGCCCGCAGCTGCTGCGCCGGCTCCTGCCGCAGCAGAAGCTCAGACACAGGCTGATCGGGATGCCGCTTTGAAAGAAAAACTTCAAAAAGAAGCTGAGGCAGCAGCCGCAGCTAAAGTCGCCGAAGAAAAGCGTTTAGCTGAGGAAGCTAAGAAGGCCGCTTCCGCGGCAGCTCCTGCCGTGACGACCTCTGCCAAGCCCTTGGCGCTGACTCATAACGAAGCCGAAGGCCGCTGGGATCTCGTGGTTCCGAAATCCGCCAACGGAATGTATAAAGTGACGATCGGTGCCGAAGGCGGTGAATGCTGGTTCGGTGTTTATCAGGACAAGAAGCTGGTTCACAATGCACAGTTAAAGAGCGGTGAAACTCGTGATTACGAAGTTCCGTATCCTTTCAAAGTCTCCGTCGGCAATCGTGCCAAGGGCTTTGTGAAAGTTGACGGCGCGCCCGTTGATCTGAATATCAATAATCGCGCAACATCCACTGTGTTTACTTTGGTTCAGAAATAACGAATGTCTTCTTCACAAAAAGAACCGATGATTGTCCGCTGGAAAGACAATATCGTTGAGATCGGCGCCGGCCGGCCCGTAGTAATTCAGTCCATGACGAACACGGACACGGCCGATGTCGAATCCTCGACTAAACAAGTTTTAGAGCTCGCTCAAGCAGGAAGCGAGCTTGTTCGTCTTACGGTCAATACCCCTGCGGCCGCAAAAGCAATCCCTGAAATTCGCAGAAGGCTGGACGAAACCGGCTGCTTTGTTCCGCTTGTCGGGGACTTTCATTACAACGGCCATAAGCTGCTGACGGAGTATCGGGAATGCGCTGAGGCGCTCTCTAAATATCGAATCAATCCCGGCAACGTCGGAAAAGGCGACAAGCAGGAAGAAAACTTCCGCACAATGGTTGAGCTCGCGAAGAAGTACGACAAACCGGTCAGAATCGGCGTCAACTGGGGCTCGCTCGACCAAGATCTGTTGGCCTGCATGATGTCGGAAAACCAAAAGCTTGAAAAGCCGCTTGACGCGAAAGAAGTGCTGCGGGAGGCCTTAGTAAGAAGCGCTGTTGAGAACGCGGATCGAGCGGTTGAGCTCGGCATGAAACCTTCTCAGGTGGCCATCTCTGCGAAAGTGAGCGGCGTCAAAGATTTGATCGCGGTTTACCGCGAGCTCAAGGCTCGCTGTGCTTATCCTCTGCATCTGGGGTTGACCGAAGCCGGAATGGGGCTCAAAGGTACGGTTTCCACAACCGCGGCCCTCTCCGTGCTCCTGCTGGAAAATATCGGAGATACGATCCGTGTTTCGCTGACACCGGAACCGGGCCAGTCTCGTACAGCCGAAGTTGAGTTAGCCTGCGAGATCCTGCAGGCACTTGGAATGAGAAACTTCACACCTCAGGTCGTTTCCTGCCCGGGCTGCGGACGTACCACCAGCTGTCTCTTCCAGGAGCTGGCGAAAGAAACTCAGGATTTTATTAAGTTGAGAATGCCGGATTGGCGCAAGCATAATCCGGGTGTTGAAAACATGAATGTGGCGGTGATGGGCTGTGTCGTGAACGGTCCGGGAGAAAGCCGTCATGCAAACATCGGTATTTCTCTGCCCGGCTCAGGCGAGGCCCCGGTTTCTCCCGTCTTTATCGACGGCAAGAAATGGGGTTCTCTGAAAGGGCCGAAGATGAGCGAAGAGTTTCATTCGCTTATCGAAGAATACGTCCAGAAAAATTACCAAAATGCGAAGGAACAATAATGGCGATTGAAAAGATTCAGGCAATTCGCGGCATGAGTGACATGCTGCCGGAAGATGCCCCTCTTTGGCACTTCTTTGAAAAAGAAGCTTCCTCTCTGGCAAAACTCTACGGTTATCAGCATATTCGTACCCCGATCGTCGAACAGACCCGTCTGTTCAAACGCGGAATCGGTGAAGTGACTGATATCGTTGAAAAAGAAATGTATTCCTTCGTGGATTCCTTAAACGGCGACGAATTGTCTCTGCGTCCGGAAAACACGGCTTCTGTCGTTCGCGCCTGTATTGAACACAACCTTCTTTACGAAGGACCGAAGCGTCTTTGGTACATGGGCCCGATGTTCCGTCACGAACGTCCCCAGAGAGGCCGTTATCGTCAGTTCCATCAGTTCGGTATGGAAGCAATGGGCTTCAAAGGCCCGGATACGGACGCCGAACAGCTTTTAATGCTGAACCGCCTTTGGAAGCGTCTCGGAATCGCTCCCGTTCGTCTTGAACTCAACTGCTTAGGCCAGCTCGAAGATCGTAAGGCCTACAGAGAAGTGTTGATCAAATACTTCGAAGCGCACAAAGATGTCCTGGATGAAGATGCGACACGTCGTCTTTATTCCAACCCGCTTCGCATTCTCGACACCAAGAACCCCGACATGCAGGACTTGGTCAATAATGCGCCGAAGCTCTATGACTCCTTGAGCGAAGAATCCAAACAATTCCTTGCGGATTTAGAAGCGATTCTGAAAGCCGAAGGCATCGATTATGTTGTGAACCCGAGATTGGTTCGCGGTCTTGACTACTACAATCTCACAGTTTTCGAATGGGTCACCGATAAGCTTGGCGCTCAGGGTACGATCTGCGGCGGCGGCCGTTATGACCCGCTCATCGGAATGCTCGGAGGCCGAGACGCTCCTGCCTGCGGTTTTGCGATGGGCATTGAACGCGTGCTCGAGTTGATGAAAGAATGCGGTGTTAAACCCGAATCCAGAGAATGCGATGTCTATGTCGTTTGGGATAAGGCGCTGTACCTCAACGCACTTTCCGCCGCAGAAAGGCTCAGAGATGCCGATATTGCCGCGATCATCCACAGCGGCAGCATGAAGTTCGGCAACCAGATGAAGCGTGCTGATGCTTCCGGGGCTCTTTATGCACTGGTGATCGGAGCTGATGAAGCCGCCGCCGGCAAGGTCGGTCTCAAGGCACTTCGTGAAAACCTCGAGGGTTACGGTGAACAGAAGACGCTCACGATCGATGAAGCGATCTCGTTCCTCGGACAGCACGTTTAAGAAGAAGAGGGGACCGGCGTCCCCTTCCGTTTTACTTCTTTTTCAAGAATTGAAATTAGAACCTTTAAATAGACCGGGAGATACTTTACATGGCCTATGACTTAGAAGAACAAGAGTCCCTTGCCGAGATTAAGGCTTGGTGGGAGAAATGGGGCAACCTAATTTTGACCGTTGTGACGGTCGCCTGCTTGTGCGCTGCCGGTTTTCAAGGCTGGCGCTGGTATCAGATGAAAGAATCCACAGACGCCGGTGTTCTGTATGCTCAGATGATTCAGGCAAGCAATATGAAGGATGAGGCTCGCGTACAGGCGATCGCCGGTCGTCTTCATGAAAGCTACGCATCGACGACCTACGCCGGGATGGGTGCTCTGCTTGCCGCGCATAACGCTGAAACCGCCGGTAAATATGCAGAAGCTGAAAAAGCGCTCAAGTGGATTGTAGAGTCTGATAAGTATCCTGAACTCAAACCGCTTGCTTCCGTCCGCTTGGCCGGTGTTTATCTCGATGAAGGTAAATACGATCAGGGCTTGGCAGTTCTCAACGCGGTTAAAGACGCCAAGGGCGAAGAAGTTCCGGTTTATGACCGTATGGGCGACCTTTATCTTGCCAAAGGCGATGCCGCTCGTAAAAGCTGGGAAGACGCCTTGCGCCATGCTCCTATGACCAATCCGTTGGTCGGTGTCATCGAAATCAAATTAAATTCTTTACCCAAGGAATAACTCATGAGTACAAAACTCAAGATTGCGGCTGCCGTTGCTGCAGCAGTTCTGCTTTCGGCTTGTTCCAGTCCTAAACATGAACCCATGCCGCTGGTAAATTTCACACCGAGCATGGAAGTGACCGAAGTTTGGTCGAAAGGACTTTCGTCTGCTGAGGGCTTCTTAGTTCCCGCGGTATATGACGATATGGTGTTTGCCGCCGGCGGCAAGACCTTGACGCGTTTAAATGCCAGAACCGGTGAAACCGAATGGTCCGTTTCTTTTGACAGCCCCATTACCGGCGGTGTCGGCTCTGACGGCTACGTCACAGCTGTCGGTCTTTGGGACGGTAATTTGGAAGTCGTGGATGCCGAAGGAAAGGTCAGCTGGGAAAAGAAACTGACAACGGAATTGGCTTCTCCGCCTGTTGTTTCTCACGGTCTGGTCATTGCCCGCACCATGGACACCCGTGTGTCCGCATTTGAGGCTTCCTCCGGCGAACTGCAGTGGACATATCAGAAGAGTCAGCCCGCTTTGACGGTCCGTTTACCCACAAGAATGCTGGCTCATGATAACTTTTTGTTAGTCGGACAGCCGAACGGCCATATCGTGATTTTGGATATTGCCTCCGGTAAACCGGTGTTTGAATTCCAGGTCGCCCAAGCGAAGGGTGTGACGGAAGTCGAGCGTCTGGTTGACGTTGTCGGTGCCCCGGCCTTTAGCGAAAACTTAGTTTGCGCCGCCGCCTTCCAAGGCGCCGTAACCTGTGTTGACAGCACGAACGGACAGACAAAATGGACGCAGAAGATTGACGCTGTTGCCGGTCCTGCTATTGACGAAGACAACGTTTATGCCGTCAGCGTCAACGGAGAAGTTCAGGCGTTCTACCGCGAAAGCGGTGAGCAGCGCTGGTCTAATAAGACCATGCTGTACCGCGGAGTTTCCGCACCGGTCGTTTTCCCGGGCGCTGTGGCTGTCGGTGACGAAGACGGTTACGTTCATTTTCTTTCACCGAGAACCGGTGAAGAAATGGCGCGCGTTCGTTTGAGCGGTCCGATCGTAACGCAGGCACAGCCTTTCAGTGCAGGCGCTATTTTCCAAACCAGTAAAGGCGAAGTCGCTTATTTGTCGAATAGATAAGAATTATGGTTCCAGTCATTGCGCTTGTTGGTCGTCCGAATGTCGGAAAATCGACCTTGTTTAATCGCCTGACGCGTTCTAGAGACGCTTTAGTGGCGGACTTCCCGGGGCTTACCCGAGATCGTCATTACGGCGACGGTCGTATCGGCGATAAACCTTACTTAGTCATCGATACGGGCGGTTTTGAACCGATCCGCACCGAAGGCATCGTCAAAGAGATGACCGGACAGGCGCAGTTGGCCATTACCGAATCCGATGCCGTCTTGTTCCTTGTTGACGGCCGCGCCGGTTTAACGCCCCAGGATCAGAGAATCGCTCAGAACCTGCGCGAATCCGGAAAGAAAACCTACCTCGTCGTCAATAAGGCCGAAGGTTTAACAGAAACAGCTAAAGCTGAATTCTATGAATTGGCTTTAGGCGAGCCTTACACCATTTCCGCAGCACACGGCGAAGGTGTTAAAGCCTTGATGGATCTGGTTCTTGAACCCTTCCCGACCGAAAAGGAAATCGATGAGGAAGAGGATTTCAAACACAAGATTAAAGTTGCGATCGCCGGCCGTCCGAACGCAGGCAAGAGCACGCTGATCAATGCGCTGATCGGCGAAGATCGCCTGATCGCTTTTGACATGCCCGGGACTACGCGCGACGCCATCGAGGTCGAGTTCCAATATAAGGATCGCGATTACACCTTGATCGATACCGCTGGCCTGCGCCGCAAAGGCAAAGTGTTTGAGGCAATCGAAAAGTTCTCCGTTATTAAGACGCTTCAGGCGATCGAAAGTTCCAACGTGGTTGTGCTTCTTTTAGACGCCCACGCCGGTATTGCCGAGCAGGATGCCAACATTGCCGGCTACATTCTGGAAAGCGGGCGTGCCTTGGTTGTCGGTGTCAACAAATGGGACAGCTTGGACGATTACGAAAGACGCCGTGTGAAGGAAGAGCTTGAACGCAAGCTTCACTTTTTACGCTGGGCGAAGATCGTTTATATCTCCGCGCTTGAAAAGCGCGGTCTGCATCACTTGCTGAATGCCGTCAACGATGCTCACACAGCCGCGTTCATGAAGCTCTCCACACCGAAGCTGACCCGTGCTTTGATTGAAGCTACGACTCGTCAGCTGCCGCCGAGAGCCGGCGGAGGACGTCCGAAGATGAGATACGCACACCAGGGCGGTCAGAATCCTCCTGTCATTGTGGTTCACGGCAACGCACTTCAGGATGTCCCGGAAAGCTACCGGCGATATCTGGAAGGATGGTTCAGAGACAAGTTCAAACTCGAGGGCACACCGCTCCGAATTGAATTTAGAACGAACAAAAATCCGTACGCCCAAAAGGCTTAATCGAGAAATTCCTGCCGTGCGCGGGAATTTTCGTAAGGCGGTTTGTTGCCGGAGGCTGCTCGTTGTGCGTCTCAAATAAGCATTAACAATGATCTTTCCGAAGGGCATTTACCGCTAAAATAGTTACTGTAGTAAGAGAATCTGCTGCGGAAACACAGCTCCCTCAAGGGGGTTGTCGCCCAACAAGAGTCCTTCGATCATAGAAGTGCAGAAGAATTAAATGTGCGCCCAAAATGATTAATACAAAGAACAATTTCGGTGTGCCGCAGCTAGAATTTAGTCAAATTTATGAGCGGAATTTTCCGTTTGGAGAAAAACAATGACAAAAGGGCAATTGTTACAAGACCCATTCTTAAACAGTCTTCGTAAGGGACGTATTCCTGTTTCCATCTACTTGGTGAACGGTATCAAACTGCAGGGCCAGATCGAGTCTTTCGACCAGTATGTCGTTCTGCTTCGCAACACCGTAACTCAGATGGTTTATAAACACGCTATTAGCACTGTTGTTCCGGCTCGCGCCGTACCGCTGGGCAATGAACAGCAGGGAACTGAAGAAGCAGAAACCGTATAGTGGATTATCAATATCAAAAGGGAGACGAGACACCCGGAAAGGTGTGGCTCGTCTCTGTCATTGTGGGCCGCGAAATTCATCGAGACGCGGCGCTTGAATTATCAGAATTAGCGACATCCTGCGGCTTCCAAGTTGCAGGTCTGACTGAAGCAAAACGCGACCGTCCGGATCCTAAAACTTTTCTTGGAAGCGGAAAAATCGAAGAAATTAAAAATGAAGCGATGGCCCACGAGGCAAAAGCGCTGATTTTTGATGTCGCTTTATCTCCCGCGCAGCAGCGCAATATCGAAAAAGCCGTCGGACTGGAAGTACTTGACCGTACCAATCTGATTTTGGAGATTTTCCGTCAGAGAGCAAAGACCCGGGAAGGCAGGCTGCAAGTTGAACTTGCTCGACTGACCCACTTGTCAACACGTTTGGTCAGAGGCTGGACGCACTTGGAACGTCAGAGAGGCGGCTTGTCTAAAACCGGCGGTCCGGGTGAAAAGCAGATCGAACTTGACCGTCGAATGATTGCAACACGCGTCAAGGCGTTAAGAGAACAGCTTAAAAAACTCGAGCGTCAGCGCAATACCCAACGCAAATCTCGCCAAAGAGGCGAGGTGCTGACCGTCGCGCTTGTCGGCTATACCAACGCCGGTAAGTCAACGCTCTTTAATCGTCTGACTCGAGGCGGTGTGTATGCGGCCGATCAGTTGTTTGCAACTTTGGATACGACTGCGCGCAGATGTTTTGTCGGCGGAGATGTGGAAGTTGTATTAAGTGACACGGTCGGCTTTATTCGCGGGCTTCCGCACCAGCTGATTGAGGCTTTCAAATCAACCTTGGATGAAGCGGCACAGGCCGATCTTCTGCTCCATGTTGTCGATTCATCAACGCCGGCTAGAGAAGAGCAGATGGCCGAAGTCAATAAAGTCCTAGAAGAAATCGGAGCTAAAGATATTCCGCAGCTGCTGGTTTTCAATAAGATTGACTTGGAAGGGAAGAGTCCGTTTATTACCTGTGCCGAAGACGGCACGCCGAAAGCAGTCGGCATCAGCGCCGCCAACGGGGAAGGTATCGATCTTCTTAAAGATGCCATCCGTCAGATCGCAGAAAAAGAGCCGGAAGAGCCTCAAGAGACTCCCGATAATGAGGATTGGCTCGCAGAATTTGAACGTTAGTGCTGAATGGGCCTTCTTCGAAGCGAAGGCCTTCAGCGAGCATTTCGATAAATGTAATAACTCTTATCACTAAAAATATTATTATTTTTCAAGTGCTAAAATGCTCTGCTCTCTTGTCTAACTCACCCGGACAACCTATCTTTGTCCTGTGATTTTTAAGGAAATATTCGACAATGTCGCTTAATGACCCCCGTTGGGGCCGAAAAGGCTCGGAGGACGATTCCTCCCAGAAAGAAAATGAAATCAAAGAGCCTCCCAAAGAGACTGATGAAGAACCGAGAAAAGCCGAACCGAGCAGAAACGAAATGCCGGGCCGCTTCACTCAGAACAACAATGACGGAGATTTAGAAGAACTTTGGAAACAGTTCAACGATCGTCTGAATTCGATGTTGGGCGGCACCAAAGGCAATCAAAATCGTAATGCTCAGAAAGAAGAGCCGTCAGCATCTTCTCAGGCACAAAATCAGAAAAACGAAGACTACGACTTCGACGAACCTCCGCTGCGCAAAGACCACGAATTCAAAAATCAGCAGAATTCGTTCGGCAACGGCGGCGGTAATGGAAACGGCGGTGGAAATCCTTTCCCGCAGTTTAAGGTTCCGTCTTCATTCTCCGGCGGAATGGCTGTTTCAGCCATTGTTATCGCTTTGGCCGCGTGGCTGGCCTCCGGCTTTTATATCGTTCCGGAAGGTCAGAACGGCGTTGTGACCACTTTCGGACGTTACACCGAAAGCACGAATGCCGGTTTCCGCTGGCACCTGCCTTATCCGATCCAGGACGTTGCTTTAGTAGACGTTTCTTCTGTTCGTAAGGCCGAGATCGGTTTGAGAGGCGGTACACAGCGTCTTAAAGAAGCGCTCATGCTGACGGACGATGAGAACATTGTTGACGTGATGTTCAATGTTCAGTACCGAATCAAGCAGGGCAACGGCGCTGAAGAATTCTTGTTCCGTACTCGCGATCCGATGGGTGCAGTTGTTCAGACCGCAGAATCCGCCATGCGTGAAGTAGTCGGTCGTAAGAAGATGGACAGTGTTTTGTTCGAGTCCAAGCAGGAAATTGCAGAAGAAGTTAAAAAACTGATGCAGGAAATGCTTGACCGCTACCACTCCGGCATTCAGGTTCTGTCTGTTGCTATTCAGAACGCTCAGCCGCCAGAACAAGTTCAGGCTGCCTTCAACGATGCCGTTAAGGCCGGCCAGGATCGCGAACGCCAGATTAATGAAGGCGAGGCTTATGCAAACGACGTTGTGCCTAAGGCACGCGGTCTGGCTGAACGTCTTCGCCAGGAAGCTGAAGCATACAAATCTCGTGTTGTCTCTCAGGCAGAGGGTGACGCAAACCGCTTCAATCAGGTCTACGCACAGTATGAGAAAGCTCCGAAGGTGACCCGCGACCGTATGTATGTGGACACCATGCAGCAGATCTTCAACAACACGACCAAGGTAATGGTTGACAACAAGTCTTCCAATAATCTCTTGTACCTGCCGTTGGATCAGCTGGCGAAACGAGCCGCCCCGACGCAGGCTCCGGCAGCTTCGGCCGCGCCTGTGCAGCCGACTGTTCCTGCTTCATCTGCTCAGCAGACGCATAATCTGCCCGGCGGAGATCAGCCGCCTTTAACACCGGACGCGAGTCAGCCCACTTCCCGTCTTTTATCCCGTACTTTGAGATAAGGACAGAGAAATGAAAAAATTACTTTCCTTAGTTATTGTTGTTCTCTTTGGCGCCTTGCTCGCGAGAACCTGCCTTTACACGGTAAACGAGCGTGAATACGCTCTGGTCTTCATGCTTGGTGAATTAAAGAGCGTTGTTTCTACACCCGGTCTGCATGTCAAGCTGCCGGCTCCGCTTCAAAACGTCGTCTATTTGGACAAACGTATTCTTACGATCGATACGCCTGCAGCAGATCTGGTTCAAACCAGTGAGAAGAAAAACCTGATGATCGATTCCTATGTGAAGTGGCGCATCAACGATCCGCGCCGCTACTGGGTTTCTTTCCAAGGCAGCGAACGAGCCGCGGACGATCGTATGTCTGCGCTGCTTCGTGACGTTCTCAACCAGGTTGTGAACCGCCGCACGGTAAACGACATCACTTCCAGCGACAGAGCTCGCGCAATGGCAGAAATCTCTGAAGCTCTGCAGAAGCGTGTTTCTGATTTAGGCATTGAAGTTGTGGATGTCCGACTCAAACGAGTCGACTTCACACCGGAAATTTCCGAGTCTGTCTATCGCCGTATGGAAGCCGAACGTAAGCGCGTTGCCAGCGAAGAGCGCTCCAAGGGTGCTGCTGAAGCCGAAAAGATCAAGGCCGATGCTGATCGTCAGAGAACCGTTGTTCTGGCGGAAGCTTATCGTGACGCTCAGAACATTAAAGGTTCCGGGGACGCCCAGGCCAACGAACTCTACGCCAAAGCATTCAGCAAAGATCCCGAATTTGCGAAGTTCTATCGCTCACTGGATGCTTACCGTCAGTCCTTCAATAAACCTCAGGACATGATGGTGGTGGATCCGAGCAGCGAATTCTTTGACTATCTCAAGAGTTCCCGCGGTGAAGTGCAAGCGAATAAACAACCGTAATTTTTTGTGATCTAAATCATGAAGGCCTTCTTGTACGTACTGGGTTTCTGCTTCGTACTTGAGGGCCTTTTACCTATGTTGGCGCCCGATTTATGGAAACGTGCTGTGAGATTTATCTCACGATTTCCTAGCGAGAAAATCCGTTATATCGGGTTAGAAAGTGTAGTCTTAGGGCTGGTGCTCGTTTGGGCTGGTTCATTGCTTTTTTAGAAAGGATCTTTATGTCAGTGTGGCTGTTACCTGAAAATATCGCGGATATGCTTCCACGAGAGGCGAGGGCCATAGAGCATCTTAGAAGTTCTTTCCTAAAACTGGTGACAAGCCATGGTTTTGAAGTCGTTCGCCCTCCTTTGGTGGAGTACGTTGACTCTCTTCTGACCGGAACGGGCGGAGATCTGGATCTCAGAACGTTCAAGATCGTCGATCAGGTCACGGGAAAAACGATGGGTATCCGCGCCGATATGACGCCTCAGGTTGCTCGAATCGATGCTCACATTCTCAATCGTTCGGGTGTATCGCGCCTCTGTTATGTCGGAAGCGTCCTCCACGCTCGCCCTCTGCATCCTCTTGCTTCACGCCAGCCCTACTTGGCGGGTGTGGAAATGTTCGGCTCTTCCAGTGTAGAAAGCGAACGGGAAGTGATTTGTTTAGGCATTGAGTCCCTTCGTCAATTCGGCTTGGAAAATATTTTCTTGGACTTGGGACACACCGGTGTTGTAAAAGCCATTCTGGACAGCGACCCGGCCAGCGCAGAAGTTCAGGAACAAATTCTCTTTGCATTGAGTCACAAAGACCGCTCCGCACTGGAAGAACTCAGAGGTGTTCTCAAAGAGAAAACCGTGAACGATTTGGTCCGACTGACCATGCTCTTTGGGTCGGAAGACGTCCTGAATCAAGTTATTGAAGAGTTTTCCGATTATCCGGAAATCCCGGAAATCTTAGAAAGAGTCCGCAGGCTCGGCCGTGAATCCGGCGCAGATATCGTCAGCTATGACTTTGCGGATGTTGCCGGCTATAACTACCACACCGGCGTAACTTTCAGTGTCAATATTCCCGGCCGTTATCAGCCGATTCTGCGCGGCGGCCGTTACGATGATATCGGCGAGCGTTTCGGACGTAAGCGTCCCGCGGTCGGCTTCACGTTATACCTGCGCGAGATTATCGCCGTGATGGACACAAAGCGTCCCTATGCGATTTTGGCGCCCAACAAGCTGGATGATGCCGCCCTGCAGTCCCGCATTCGTGAACTTCGCGAAAACGGCGACATCGTGATTGAAAAACTTCCCGAAGACAATGTTGCTTCGCTGGAAGAATCTTTCCGCTTGGATGAAGAATTAATTTGTATCAATGGTGTTTGGACGGTAGCGGCTCGTACGTCGAACCGTTAATTTTTTAAGAGGATGAAATGAGTAAAAATGTAGTCGTTGTCGGCGCTCAGTGGGGCGACGAAGGCAAAGGCAAGATCGTTGACTGGCTCACCGAAAGCGTACAAGGCGTTGTCCGTTTCAACGGCGGCCACAATGCTGGCCACACACTCGTGATCAACGGCCAGAAAACGGTTCTTCGTTTGATCCCCTCGGGTGTTATGCATCCTCACGTCAAGTGCTACATCGGCAACGGTGCGGTTGTCAGCCCCGAAGCGATGCTGAAGGAAATTGACGACTTGAAGGCTCACGGTATGGATGCCGAAGATCGTATTTTTGTCTCCGGTCAGTGCCCTCTGGTTCTTCCTTATCACATCGCACTCGACCACGCTCGTGAAAATGCTTTAGGAGATAAGAAGATCGGTACAACGGGCCGCGGTATCGGCCCGGCCTATGAAGACAAAATTGCTCGCCGCGCTGTCCACGTCAGGGACCTGGCTGAACCGAAAGTATTTGCAGAAAAAGTTCGTGAAAACTGCAAGCTCATCAACTTCCTGCTGGTGAACTACTACAACAGCGAACCCGTCGACGTCGAAAAGATGATCGAAGACACGCTGGCAATGGCTCCGAGAATCGTTCCGAAGATTCGCGACATCTCCCACATCCTCAACACTAAGATGAAGGAAGGCGAACAGTTCCTGTATGAAGGAGCTCAGGGAACCATGCTCGACATCGACCACGGAACCTACCCGTTCGTCACTTCCAGCAATACCGTTGCCGGCTTTGCCAGCCCCGGGTCCGGTGTCGGTCCTCAGAAACTGAATTACATTCTTGGCATTACCAAGGCTTACTGCACACGTGTCGGTTCCGGCCCCTTCCCGACCGAACTCTTTGATGAAGTCGGCAAAACCATTGCTAAGAAGGGCAATGAATTCGGTGCAGTGACCGGACGTCCCCGCCGCTGCGGCTGGTTCGACGGCGCCGCACTTCGCCGCGCTGTTGAATGGAACGGTTTAAGCGGTCTGGCTGTGATGAAGCTCGACGTTTTAGACGGTTTTGAAACCGTTCGTTTAGGCGTCGGCTACGAATACAAGGGCGAAAGAATCGATATCATGCCTGTCGGTGCAGAAGAAGTTGCCCAGTGCAAAGTCATTTACGAAGACTTCCCCGGCTGGAAGGAACCGACTTTCGGCATCACAAAGTGGGAAGATCTGCCCGTTAACGCACAAAAATATTTAACTCGTCTGTCCGAGGTTGCCGGCTGCCCGATCGCAGTTGTTTCTACCGGCCCGGATCGTTCTCAGACAATTTTGCTTCATAACCCGTTTGAATAATTAGGAATAGGAATGAAAGATCTTCACGTTTCTTGGGAAGAATATCGCCGCCTTATTGAGACTCTGGCTTTTAATGTCTATGACAGCGGCTGGAAGTTTGATTCTTTGCTTTGCTTAGCTCGAGGCGGCCTTCGCCCCGGAGACATCCTCTCCAGAATTTTCGATATGCCGCTGAACATTTTGTCAACCAGTTCTTATAGAGAAGCTGCCGGCACGATTCAGGGAAGTTTGGACATCGGTAAGTACATTGCTTCCAGCCGTCCTGACTCTCTCAAAGGAAGAGTGCTCTTAGTCGACGATTTGGTTGATTCCGGACTGACTTTGAAGAAGGTAGTCGAACACCTTCAGAACAACTATCCGGGCGTGACTGAAGTTCGCACCGCTGTTTTGTGGTGGAAGGGCTGCTCTCAGGTTGAACCTGACTACTATGTCGAATATCTCGGAGACAATCCTTGGATTCACCAGCCGTTTGAAGAGTACGACACAATGCGCCTCGGACAGCTGGTAGCCAAGGTAGAGGGAAAAAGAAAACCGGAATAATGACGGTTTGACAGAGGCCTAGTACCTTGTAACAATAATATTTTCGCTTAAAGCTCCGGATACAAATGTCGGAGCTTTATGCGAGCGTCGCTAGTTGTAAATTGCCAATTAACGACTCTTTTCTCAGCATTTCTCTGCGCAATAAAACTTTTAACGGTGTTCCGGAGCACGTTTATATCGGCGACTCTGAACGGAATGCATTGTCGCTTCAATATGCTAAAGCCTATCTCCGCTACATTAAGCCAGGAACCGTGCTTGGGCGTGTAGTGCAGTTCCAGCTTATCGCGTAACCGGTGCGCTTCTTCCGGATCGAACGCTTCATAAAGCGACGAAAGTTTATGAGTGTTCAGATTATCCATCACAAGTACAACTTTCTCAGCTGTCGGATAATGGACATCAACTAAATCACGAATGAATTGCGCCCAATCTTTTTTAGCCCGTTTGTTTTCAACTTCGGCTATCATCTTTCCCGTCAAAGGCTCTACCGCTAAAAATAATTCAGCTACGCCTAAACGAACATATTCGTCATCAACTTTCTCGATGCTCCCCGGCTTTGCCGGCAGCGGCTCCCTGACTTCACCTATAAGCTGCTTGGGCGACTCATCCATACAAACAACCGGATAAGATGAATCGTAAGGACGCTGATAAACATCCAGCACATCTTCCATGCAGGTCACGAACTCGGCATCGTGGTGCGGCGGAATTTTCCAATATTCACTCAGGTGAGGCTTAAATTCGTTTTTTTTAAAACCCTTTGGACCGTCATCGGCGAGATCTTCTCCACGATCTCCAGTTCGACGAGTTTGTCCGCAAGAAGCCTGACCGTCCATCGGGTTCGACCTTCGGGAGGCTCGCTGCAGGCAAGCTGGGTTAACTTAGCTTCGAAAGCGCCGTCAAAAATCACTGGTCTCTTACTTTTTCCTGTGGGCCGGGGTCGGATAATGGAATCCAGACCTTGAGAAACGAACTTCTCTTTTAAGTGATTTAGAGTACGTTCGGACAAGCCGACAGCTTTTGAAGTTTGATTGACCGTCCAATGCTCTGCGGTGTGAGAGCCTTTATCTAAAAGTAAGAGAGCTCTTGCAAAAAGCACGATTTTGGCTGATCTAGAGCCTGTGCTGCTGATTTTTTGAAGCTCTTCAACTTCCTCTTTGGTTAAGGTAACTCTGAATTGAGGTGACATAACGAAGCTCCTGTTTGCTTCATTTTATCACCTCATAAAAACGAACTAATTAAAGTTACAAGATACTAGGAGATTGTGTGCATTAACAATCTCTCGGCTCTCTGTTGCCCGGGTGGCGAAATTGGTAGACGCACTAGCTTCAGGTGCTAGCGCCTTCGCGGGCGTGCTGGTTCGAGTCCAGTCCCGGGCACCAGACCTAATTCCTAAGACCTCGTCGATGTACGAGGTTTTTCTTTATCTGCCGGCTGTTCGGAGTGATCATTCCGTTTTGTCCTACGCCTCAGAGTCGATATAACTCCTTTTGAAAATTCCCAGCAGAAATTCAAATTTTCGATTTAAAAAACGAAAAGGCCTGAATCTGCAAAGGCAGAAAATCAGGTCTTTCTTGCGAGGCTTAGCTTGTTGAGTCGTCGCTCGCCGCTATGGTTTGGAGGCTTAAATTAAACGCCTACTGTTCAATCCACTTTCTAATCTCTGCTTGGGATCCCGGCAAACGAAGGCCGACCTTCCAATTCAGATCCGGGAACTCCTTCGTAAGACTTGCATCTGCTTCACTGACGGGGCTGGAATAAGAAGAGCAGAAGGGATAAAGTGTTTTGCCCTTGAGCTGATCATGGTAAGTCGTTAAGAACGAGCGAATGATGGCCGGTTCTTCGTGCCACCAAATCGGAAAACCGATGAACACGGTGTCTAAGGAAGAGATGTCAACGCCGAAGGGTTTGACGCGAGGCAACAGCGAATGATCTTTATGTTCTCTTGTGCAGCGCGCATCGGGATGGGTCCAGTCTATGTCATCTACGGTGTAGGGAGGTTCTGCATGGAGTCTGACGAGTGGGGCACCGGTCGCTTCAGCAACTTCTTTAGCGGCAAGTTCGGTGTTTCCTGACATGGTGAAGTAAAAAATAGCAGCTTTCATGACTGTTCCTCTAAAAATGACGTTAGTAATCTACTATTGGTACCGAACTCCCAAAATTTCCTGCGTCTCGTTCTAGGCGAACCGACTTCACACGGATCAGGCCCAACGCGCAATATTAATAAA
>OGHR01000183.1_pt1 | contig 79889 bp, 69 predicted proteins | sample 1571621 | NCBI WGS metagenome assembly OGHR01 (sample SAMEA2582038, study PRJEB24529) | metagenome | biome: Human gut stool | place: China | collected 2011
AAGCTAGACACGGAAAAGCTTTCGCTGGATTATTAAACAGATACTTTAAATAAGATATAAAAATTACACGCTTTATAAATTAAAAATTTAATTACTTCCTTATTAGAAGAGATGCCGTAAAGGTATCTCTTTTTACTTATGAATAAAAAGTTTTTTATTATGATATTTTTAATATAAGGTATATAATTATTACAGAGTTAACTGCTTATGATTTTAAATAATCTTTTTAAGTATAATTTTCTTAATACAAATAAGTAAATAACTATTTTTATTTTGCAAAGATAATAGATGGTTATTGGTTAAAGATGATTGCCTTAAAGGATTTTTAAGTATAGATAAAATTTATGTATAAATAAGAGGAATAGAAGGGAGAAGTATTTTTAATATGAAAATATATTTCACAAGACATGGGGAAACTTTATGGAATCTTGAGCATAGATTTCAAGGATGGAAGGATTCTGAGTTAACTGAAAATGGAGTTAAAAGAGCAGAGTTATTAGGAAAGAAATTTAATGATATTAAAATAGATAAGATTTTTACAAGTCCTATAAAAAGAGCAAAGAGAACTGCATACTTAATAAAAGGTGATAAGGATATTGAGGTTGAAGAAGTTGAAGGATTAAAAGAAATAAGTTTTGGAAAGTGGGAAGGAATGACCACTGAAGAGATAAAAAGTCATGATGAATACGTAAATGAATTAGATAATCTATTCAATAAACCATTTTCTTATAAGAGTTTTGAAGGAGAAAATATAAAAGATTTTACAGAAAGACTATTTAAAACTGTAGATGATATAGTAAAAAATAATGAAGATAAGGACATTTTAATAGTTACTCATGGAATGTGTGTAAGATATTTAATAGGATACTTTAAAAATGAATTTGAGGAAAGCAAAATAATAGATTATCCTATATTTCATCAAGCTAGTTATAATGAGGTTGAATGGAATGGAGAAAATTTTGAAGTAATTACTTTGAACAATATTGACCATTATGAATATGATAAATAATATAAGAAGTTTAAATAATTTAATGAATAAAAATTCTAAAATTACACAACTTAATAGTAGACTTGTGCTACAATCTTAAATCTAAAATCTAGTGATTTTTAAATCTACCTTCTTCGATTCTTGGGAAGAGGGGAATAGATTTTAGAAGTAAGATTTTTAAATATTGAGGTGCTTTAAGTAGCACCTCCCTAATCTAAAAGTTATAGCTAAATCAAAATATTAGCTTAAAAGTTTAATGTAAAATGGATATTTAGCTTACTGTAGCTTAGAAAGTAGCAATAAAGTTATAGAAAATTATGCTTTTAGATAATTTATGAGCACATTAAAAATAGGGATACAATTATGTATCCCTATTTTTTTAGTAAATTACTTTTTCACAAATTTTTAAATCTACATTATTATCATTAAAGTATTCAATATATTCATCACTAGGTTTTGCATCTGTTATAACACAATTTAAATCATTAATTTCACAGAAAGTCATTAAAGAAACATGATCAAATTTTGATTGATCAGCTAAAAGGAAACATTCAGCACTTCTAGAGATTGCAGTTTTCTTTATTTTAAATTCTTCTTTAGTAGAATTAGTAACCCCTCTTTTTAGTGAAATACCAGTACAAGCCATGAAGCATTTATTTATATTATAACTTTTTAATATATCTGTGCTATGTAAGCCTGTAAAAGATTGAGTTTTTCTGTTAAGAATTCCTGATAAACAAATTATATTTAAGTTATTGTAGTGAATTCCTTTGCATATAGCTGTAACGCTATTAGTGAAAATAGTTATATCTTTTTTATCTTTTAGGAAATCGATAATATTAACTGTTGTTGTACCAGAATCTAAAAAGATGCTATCTCCATCTTCAATAAATTCAGCAGCAGCCTTTCCTAAAGCTAATTTTGAATTGCTATTTTTAACATTTCTTTCTTCAAAAGATACTAACTCTTGATTTTCATTAACTGTTACTCCACCATAGACTTTTTTTATGGTTCCTTTTTCAACTAGAACACTTAAATCCCTTCTTATGGTATTTTTTGATACATCAAACACTTCACATAGTTTGTCAATTGATACGGTTTTGTGATTAATAATGTAATTTTCTACTAGGTCTATTCTTTTTGAACGCATATCTTTCCCTGTTGCCCGTAATATTCTATCAATAATATTAAGTTTAGTTAATTAGTGAGTATAAAATTTAATCTATTTATAATATATAGAGTTTATACTAAAGGTATTGCTTTAATTTCATGATTAACAAATAAAAAATACTAAGAAGATAATCAATATAAACTAAAATTAACTCAAAATATTATATGTGATTAATCTGGATTTAGTACAGCAATTTATTGTAATGATACCTACTGCAACAAGTGTTCATCTCCTTTCATAGGCTTTGTGATTCTATTATAAACGAATTTTTCAGTAAAAGGAAGAGCAATTGTGAAAATATATGAGTAACTTTTGGTCATGTTTTTCGTAAATTATGATTATATTTGTAGTAAATATATGAAAAAGTTATTGACATGTTATGGTTAAGTTGGTATTATTAAAACATAACGAAAACAAACAGAAAACAAATAGTAAACGTTAACTCATGAGAGGTGATTAAATGGCGAATCAATTTATTATGCCAAAACGTATTATTTCAGGTGAAAATGCTTTAAATGAAAGTAAAGCGTATTTAAAGAGTTTTGGTAAGAGAGTTTTAATAGTTACTGATAAAGTAATGACTGATCTAGGTAATGTAAAGGTTTTGACAGAGGTATTAGATAGTGAGAATATTGAGCACGTTTTATACAATGAAATAAATAGTGAACCTACAGATACTATGATAGAAAAAGGAATAAAGCTTTATAAAGAAAATCAATGTGATTTTCTAATTGGTTTAGGTGGAGGGAGTCCAATAGATTCTACTAAAGCCATTGGAGCTATGATAACAAACGAAGGTAAGATATCTGATTATATGGGTAGAGAAATAGAAAAAGAACTTCCACCCTTTGCTGTAATACCAACTACAGCTGGAACAGGTTCAGAAGCTACTCAATTTACAATAATTACAGATACAAAAAATGATGTTAAGATGCTTTTAAAAGGAGCTAACTTATTACCAAACTTAGCAATAGTAGATCCAAGATTTACAATGACAGCACCTGCTAAGATAACAGCAGCTACAGGATTAGATGCTTTAACTCATGCTATAGAGGCTTATACATCTAGAAAGGCACAGCCACTTTCAGATAGTTTTGCAGTTTCAGCTGTAAAAAGAATATTTAAGTACTTACCTATAGCTTTTGATACTCCAAAGGATTTAAAAGCAAGAGAAGAGATGTCAATTGCAGCTTTAGAAGCTGGAATAGCATTTAATAACTCTTCAGTTACAATAGTTCATGGAATGAGTAGACCAATAGGAGCTTTATTCCATGTACCACACGGATTATCAAATGCAATGCTTTTAGAAGCTTGTTTCACATATGTAGTAGATGGTGCTTATGATAGATTTGCTCAGCTAGCTAAAGAAATAAATATAGCTAATGATAATATGAGTAATGAAGAGGCCGCAAAAGCATTTATAGATGAAGTGGTTAAATTAATGGTTAAATTAGAAATACCAACTTTAGAAGAGTTTGGAGTAGATAAAACTAAGTTCTTTGATAATATAGAAAAAATGGCAGCTGACGCTATGGAAAGCGGAAGCCCAAGTAATACAAGAAAGATTATTGAAGTTGATGATGTGATAAAAATCTACAATAATCTTTGGAGGTAATAAATTATGGCATTAGTAAAGATGACTGAGCTTTTAGATGCTGCAAGAGAAAAAAATTATGCAGTTGGAAGTTTCAGTATAGCAAACATGGAAATGGTTAAAGGTGCTTTAAAAGCAGCTGAAGAAATGCATTCCCCGATGATTCTTCAGATTGCTGAGGTTAGATTAACTAATTCCCCATTAGAATTAATCGGACCTTTAATGGTAAGCGCTGCAAAAAATGCTAAGGTACCAGTAGCAGTTCATTTTGATCATGGACTAACCTTAGAGAATATAGAAAAGGCTTTAAAGATTGGGTTTACATCAGTAATGATAGATGGATCTCATTTAAGTTTTGATGAAAACGTTAAGATAACTAAGAGGGTAAAAGAATTAGCAGATAAATATGGAGCGGCTATAGAAGCTGAAATTGGACAAGTTGGCGGAAGTGAAGATGGTAGTGAAGACATAAAGATGAAAGTAACTAACGTAGAAGACGCTAAAAGGTTTGTTCAAGAGACTAAAGTTGATGCTTTAGCAGTAGCTATAGGGAATGCTCATGGAGTATATAAAGGAACTCCAAAACTTAGATTTGATGTATTAGAGAATTTGAGAGAAAACATCGAAACACCATTAGTTCTACATGGTGGATCAGGAATAACACCAGAGGACTTTAAAGAGTGTAAAAATAAAGGAATAAGAAAAATAAACATTGCAACTGCAACCTTCAATTCTGTTGAAGAGTCTGTAAGAAAGTTATACGTAGATAATGAAAAGAAAGACTATTTCACACTTCAAGCTACAGAGGTTCAGGGAGCTTACGAGAATGTAAAGAAGCATATGGATATTTTTGAAAGTGTAAATAAGGCTTAGGAGATGGGTTAGTATGAGATATATAGAATTTGATGAGAAGAGAAAATTTGATATTGTCCCAGTAGGGAGAGTAGCAATAGATTTTAATCCTACAGATATTCACAAACCATTATCAGAAAGTAGGAATTTCAATAAGTACTTAGGGGGTTCTCCTGCAAATATAGCAGTTGGACTTGCTAGATTAGGAAAAAAGGTTGGATTTATAGGAAAAGTTTCAGATGATAGATTTGGAGAGTTTGTAGTAAATTACTTCAAAAAAGAGGGAATAGATGTATCTGAAATAAGTAAGGCTAAAAATGGTGAATCTTTAGGATTAACATTTACAGAAATATTAAGTCCTACAGAAAGTAGTATTTTAATGTATAGAAATGGTATAGCTGATTTACAATTAGACGTTGATGATATTGACGAAGACTATATTAAAAATACAAAGGCTATAGTTATTTCAGGAACTGCTTTAGCAATGAGTCCTTCAAGAGAGGCTGCATTAAAAGCTTTAAGACTTGCTAAAAAGAATGGAACAGTTGTTATATTTGATGTTGATTACAGAGAATATAATTGGAAAAACAAAGATGAAATAGCAATTTACTATTCAATAGTAGGAAAAGAAAGTGATATCATAATGGGATCAAGAGAAGAGTTTGATCTAATGGAAGGCTTAATAGCTAAGGATAGCACTGATGAAGAAACTGCTAAAAGATGGTTAGATTATGGTAATAAGATAGTAGTAATCAAACATGGTAAAGATGGTTCTACAGCTTATACTAGAGATGGAAAAGCATATAGAATAAAACCTTTCCCAGTAAAACTTTTAAAATCCTTTGGAGGTGGAGATGCTTATGCATCAGCATTTATATATGGAATCTTAGAAGGATGGGATATGATGGATGCTCTTGAGTTTGGAAGTGCCTCAGCAGCAATGTTAGTTGCAAGTCATAGTTGCTCAGAAGACATGCCAACAGTAGAAGCTATTAAAGAATTCATAAAGAAAGAAAAAGAAGAGTATGGAGAAATGGTAGCTAGAAGCTAAGGAGGTTATAACTATGGTAGAAAATATAGGTTTTTCAGAAGATGGGAAAAAGATCGTTACAGAGATTAATGGTAAGCATAGCAGTATGCTAATGGATATAGAAGTTATAAAAATGAAAAAAGGTGATAAAATAGTAATTTTAGAACCTAAAAAGGAAGTTGCAGTACTTCTTATGGAAGGTAAAATAAAATACCTTTGGGAAAATAAAGAGGTTGAAGCTAGCAGAAAAAATGTATTTGAAGAAGAGGGATTCTGTCTACATGTTTGCAAAAATGTAGAGGTTAAAGTTGAGGCATTAGAAGAGGCTGAGATATTAATTCAAAAAGCTGAAAATGATAAAGAATTCTTAGCTAAGCTTTATAGACCTGAGGATGTAATAATCCAAGAATCATCTTTAGATAAATGGGATGGAACTGCAGCTCGTAAGATAAAAACATTCTTTGATTATAGCAATGCACCATATTCAAATATGGTTAATGGGGAAATAGTTTCTTATCCAGGAAGATGGTCAAGCTATATTCCACATGAACATCCACAACCAGAAGTTTATTATTATAAATTTGATAAGCCACAAGGCTTTGGAGCTTGCTTTATAGGCGATGAAGCTTACAAAGTTAAAGATGGTGGATATGCAATAATAGAAGGTGGATATACACACCCACAAGCTACTGCTCCAGGATATAGAATGTATTATTGTTGGATGATAAGACATTTAGATGGAAACCCTTGGACAGATAGAATTGATGATCCAGCTCATGTTTGGTTATTAGATGAAAAATAGGAAGGATGAGAAGTTTATGAGAATGACTACAGGCCAAGCGCTAGTAAAATTTTTAGATAATCAATACGTTTCTTTTGATGGTAAAGAAGAAAAATTTGTTGATGGGATATTCACTATATTTGGACATGGTATTGTAGTTGGATTGGGAGAAGCTTTATATGAAAATCCAGGTGAACTTAAAGTTTATCAAGGAAGAAATGAGCAAGGTATGGCTCATGTTTCAACAGCTTTCGCAAAACAAAACAATCGTAGAAAAATAATAGCTTGTTCAAGTTCAGTTGGCCCTGGAGCTGCTAATATGGTTACTGCAGCAGCTACAGCAACAGTGAATAATATACCATTATTATTATTACCAGGAGATTCATTTGCTACAAGACAACCAGATCCTGTACTTCAACAGATAGAACAGTCCTATAATTTAGGAATAACAACAAATGACGCATTTAAGCCAGTTTGTAAGTATTGGGATAGAATAAATAGACCAGAGCAACTTATGTCAGCAATGATAAATGCTATGAGAGTATTAACAGATCCTGCTGAAACAGGTGCTGTTTGTATAGCATTACCACAAGATGTTCAAGGAGAAGCTTATGACTTCCCAGAATATTTCTTTAAGAAAAGGGTTCATAGGATAACTAGACCTCTAGCTGTACAAGAAGAGTTTGAAGAGGCATTAGATATAATAATGAATAAAAAGAAACCTATAATAATTTGTGGTGGTGGAGTTAGATACTCAGAAGCAGGTGAAGCTTTAGTTGATTTTGCAGAGGAGTTTAATATTCCAATATGCGAAACACAAGCAGGGAAGAGTGCTATTAAATCAAGTCACCCATTAAATTTAGGTGGTATAGGGGTTACTGGTAACCTTGCTGCAAATATGATTGCTAAAGATACTGATTTAGTAATTGGTGTTGGAACAAGATTCTCAGACTTCACAACTTCATCAAAATCATTATTTAAGAATCCAGAAGTTGATTTTATAACTGTAAACGTATCAAAATTCCATGGTGGAAAAATGGATGCTCACAAGATAATAGGTGATGCAAAGGTATGTATAGAAGAATTACAAGCTATGTTAGAAGCAAATAACTATGAATCATCATATGAAGATGAAATAGTAAATGCTAAAAAAGCTTGGAAAGAAGAGATGAAGAGATTAACAAATATTAAATATGATGAAAACTTTGAAGCTTTAATAAAACCTAAGAGAGAAGGATGCATAGAAGAGTTTAGTGTATTAACAGGAGGTTTAATCACTCAAACAGCTGCTTTAGGAGTTATTAGAGAAACAATAGATGATGATGCCATAGTAGTTGGAGCTGCTGGAAGTTTACCAGGAGATCTTCAAAGAATGTGGGAAACAGATGCTAGAGATTCATACCATATGGAATATGGATATTCATGTATGGGATATGAAATAGCAGCTACATTAGGAGCTAAGTTAGCAGAGCCAGAAAGAGAGGTTTACTCAATGGTTGGTGATGGAAGTTACTTAATGCTTCATTCAGAGATGGTAACAGCTATGCAAGAGCAAAAGAAGATAAATATACTTTTATTTGATAACTGTGGATTTGGATGTATAAACAATCTACAAATGTCAAATGGTATAGGAAGCCTTGCTACAGAGTTTAGATATAGAGATGAAAATGGTAAGTTAGAAGGGGGATTAATCCCTATAGATTTTGCTAAGGTAGCTAGTGGGTATGGATTGAAAACATATTCAGTAAAAACTTTAGCTCAATTAAAAGAAGCTTTAGAAGATGCTAAAAAGCAAAAGGTTTCAACTTTAATAGACATAAAGGTGTTACCAAAAACAATGACAGATGGCTATGATGCATGGTGGCATGTTGGAATAGCTGGAGAATCAGAAATTGATGGTGTAAATAAGGCATTTGAGAACAAAGAGAAAAATTTAAAAGCCGCTAGAAGATATTAAAATATTTAAAGCAATTTTACTTTATATTATTTTGAAAATAAATTTAAATTTTAAAAGATGATGGAGGAAATGGTCATGATTAATATTGGTGTTATTGGAGCAGGAAGAATAGGAAGAATTCATGCTCAATCTATTCAAGAAAAAGTACAAGGAGCTCAAGTTAAAACTATAGCAGATGTATTTGAAGAATCAGCTAAAAAAGCTGCTGAGGAATTTAAAATTCCAAACTATACAGGAGATTACATGGAAATCTTAAACGATCCAGAAATTGATGCTGTAATAATATGTTCATCAACAGATACTCACTCAAAAATATCAATTGAAGCTGCTGAAAGAGGTAAACACATATTCTGTGAAAAACCTATAGATTACGATGTTGCTAAAATTGAAAAAACTTTAGAAGCTGTTAAAAAAGCTGGAGTAAAATATCAAGTTGGATTCAATAGAAGATTTGACCACAATTTTGCTAAATTAAAAGAACTTATAGAAGAAGGCAAAATAGGAAATCCACACATAATAAAAATTACTTCAAGAGATCCACAAGCTCCACCAATAGAATACGTAAAAGTTTCAGGTGGTATGTTCTTAGATATGACAATTCATGATTTTGATATGGCTGCATTCTTAAGTGGAAGTAGAATTTCAGAAGTATATGTACAAGGTACATGTATGGTAAATCCTGAAATAGGAGAAGCTGGAGATGTTGATACAGCAATTATATCTTTAAAATTTGAAAACGGATGTATAGGTGTAATAGATAATAGTAGAGAAGCTGCTTATGGATATGACCAACGTGTTGAAGTATTTGGTGGAAAAGGATATGTAATGGCTGATAATGACTCAGATACAACAGTTACAATAGCTTCAGTTGATGGTATCGTTGGAGAAAAACCAAAATATTTCTTCTTAGAAAGATACATGGATGCTTATGTTAATGAAATGCAACAGTTTATAAACTGCTTAGTTAATGATACTGAAGTTCCAGTTGGAGCTAATGAAGGATTATATTCAGTTTTAGTTGGACTAGCTGCTACTAAATCATTAAAAGAAGGTAGACCAGTTAAAATAGAATACTAATATTAAAAATGAGAATTAAAATGGTATAAAAAATTAAAGGTATAAATAAGTTTTGGTCAGAAGAGCTAAATGGGAGTTAGCTTTTCTGACAAATACAAAGGTAATGGGGGAATAGAGAATGTTTAATTCAAATGTAAAATTAGGAATAGCACCAATAGCATGGACAAATGATGACATGCCAGACTTAGGAAAAGAAAATACTTTCGAACAATGTATAAGTGAAATGGCTTTAGCAGGATTTAAAGGATCAGAAGTTGGAAACAAATATCCAAGAGATGTTGAAGTTCTTAAAAAAGCTTTAGAATTAAGAGATATGGAAATAGCAAGTGCTTGGTTCAGTGCATTTTTAACAACTAAACCATATGAAGAAACTGAAAAAGCATTTATAGAACATAGAGATTTCCTTAATGCTATGGGAGCAAAGGTAATCGTAGTATCAGAACAAGGACATAGCATACAAGGTCAAATGGAAACACCAATATTTGATGGAAAATATGTTTTAAATGAAGAAGAGTGGAAAACACTTGCTGAAGGTTTAAATAAATTAGGAGCTTTAGCAAAAGAAAAAGGAATGAAGCTTGTTTACCACCATCATATGGGTACAGTAGTGCAAACAACTGAAGAAATAGATAAATTAATGGACTTAACAGATGAAAATTTAGTTTACTTATTATTTGATTCAGGTCATTTAGTTTACTCAGGTGAAGATGCTTTAGAAGTATTAAAGAAATATGTAAATAGAGTAAAACATGTTCACTTAAAAGATATAAGAAAAGAAAAAGTAGAAGAAGTTAAAAGAGACAAGTTAAGCTTCTTACAAGGAGTAAGAAAAGGAGCATTCACAGTTCCTGGAGATGGAGATATAGATTTTGAACCAATATTCAAAGTTCTTGATGATAATAACTATGAAGGATATTTATTAGTAGAAGCAGAACAAGATCCAGCAATAGCAAACCCATTAGAATATGCAATAAAAGCAAGAAAATATATAAAAGAAAAAACTAACCTTTAATAAATTTGGTCAATAATGAATTTTAGGTAACAGCATAATTTGATTATGCTGTTACCACAAAATAGGGTAGGGGGAGAATTTATGTTCATATTTTTGAGTTTTGCAATATTCTTAGTAGCTGTATTCGCTATTGCTTGGTATAAAGCTAAAGGCACTGATAATACAGAAACAGCAACAGGATATTTCTTAGCAGGAAGAGGATTAAGCGGTCCTGTAATCGCTGCAACAATGATACTTACAAATCTTTCAACTGAACAGATCATAGGTCTTAATGGTCAAAGTTATGCTACCAATATGGGACCAATGGCATGGGAAGTTACATCATGCGTAGCACTTATAACACTAGCTCTTATATTCTTACCAAGATATTTAAAAGGCGGAATCACAACAATCCCAGATTATTTAGAAGAGAGATTTGATAGCACAACTAAAAGAATAGTTTCAATTTTATTCTTAGTTAGTTATGTTGTAACTTACATACCTACAGTTTTATATTCAGGTGGACTAGTTTTAAATCAGATTTTTGGTATATCAGATTTATTAGGAATAAGTACATTCCAAGCTGTAGCATTAACTGGATTTTTATTAGGGGTAGTAGGTGCTATATATACAGTTCTTGGAGGTATGAAACTAGCAGCATTCTCTGATACTGTAAATGGAATTGGCTTATTAATCGGAGGTCTTTTAGTACCTATATTAGGAATATTATTACTTGGAAATGGAGATTTTGTTGGAGGATTTGAAATAATAATTGCAACTCCAGAAAAGCTTAATGCTATTAACCCAGCAAATGCACAATCACCATTAATTCCATGGCCTGTATTATTCACTGGATTATTATTTAATAACTTATTCTATTGGTGTACAAACCAATCAATAGTACAAAAAGCATTAGGAGCTAGTAGTTTAAAAGAAGCTCAAAAAGGTGCTATACTTGCAGGATTAATTAAGGTTTTAACTCCAGCAATACTTGTATTCCCTGGAATCATAGCTTTTGCTAAATATGGAGATGCATTACCAAATGCGGATATGGCATATCCAACATTATTGCTTGATGTATTACCAAAACCTTTATTAGGAATATTTGCAGCAATTTTATTTGGAGCTGCCATGAGTTCATTAAATGGTGCTATGAACAGTTCATCAACACTATTTACTTTAGATCTATACAAACCTATCATAAATCCAGAGGCTTCAGATAAACAACTTGTAAAAGTAGGACAAAAATTTATTATAGTGGTATCAGTTATATCAGTTATAGTTGCTCCATTTATCCTATATGCTCCATCTGGATTATATAACTTCTTACAAGAGTGTAATGGATACTTTAACGTTCCGATATTAGCGTGTGTAATAGTTGGATTCTTTACAAAGAGAGTTCCAAGTCTTGCTGCTAAAGCAGTATTCGTAGTGCACATTGTTTTGTATACGTTATCAAAGTTCTTCTTATCAGATATACACTTCTTATACGTACTAGGTGTGTTACTACCAATAGGTGTAATTGTAATGCTTATAATAGGTAAGATAAAACCAAGAGAAACAGATTTTGTTCAAGCTGATAAGGCATTAATAGATATGACTCCTTGGAAATATGCAAAACCAGCATCATTAGCTGTAGTTCTTGTTATGGCATTTATATATCTATTATTCTCACCTATAGGATTAGCTTAAAGTTAATAAATATAAGGTATAAAGGGTTAAGAATGAACCTTAATGCAATAAAATTTTGTTAGATATTATGGTTTTGGAGGGGATAAAATGAAAAAGATAAATTTTGGTATTGTTGGTTTAGGAAGATTAGGAAGAGCTCATGCTGAAAACCTAGCTTTTAAAATTCCAAATGCTAATCTTTTAGCAGTTTGTTCAATAGATAAGAGTCAAGTTGATGAAGTTCAAAAGGCATGGAATATTCCATATGGATATACTGACTTTGATGAAATGTTAAAAAATAAAGAGTTAGATGCTATATTTATAGCTTCACCATCAGGATTCCATTGTGAACAAATAGAAAAAGCTTTAGATGCAGGTTTTCATGTATTTAGTGAAAAACCTCTTGGACTATATTTAGATGATGCAGTTAGAGCTATGAAGGCAGTTAACTCACATCCAAATCAAATATTTATGTTAGGTTTTATGAGAAGATATGATAAATCATATGCCTATGCTAAGAAAAAAATAGAAGAAGGTACTATAGGTAAACCTGTACTAGTTAGATGTTATGGATTAGATCCAGCTAAGGCTTTATCAAGCTTCTTAAAGTTTGCAAAAGATAGCTATAGCGGTGGATTATTCTTAGATATGGCAATTCATGATATAGATTTAGCTAGATGGTATCTAGAGTCAGAAGCAGATGAATTATGGTCTATAGGTGGAGCTTATGGACATAAGGAATTTGATGAAATAAATGATGCTGAAACTGGAGCTGCTATGGTTAAATTTAAAAATGGAACAATGGCATTACTTGTTGCTGGAAGAAACTGTGCTCATGGGTATCACATAGAAACTGAGATCATAGGAACTGAAGGTACATTAAGAATTGGAACAACTCCAGATAAAAACTTAGTTACAGTATTTGATAATAAAGGAGTTAACAAGGAATGTGCAGGGGGATTCTTAGAAAGATTCGAAGATGCATATTTAGCTGAAGTTAAAGAGTTTGTTGACTGCGTATTAGAAAATAGAAAGCCAGCAGTAACTGTTGAAGATGGCGTTTTATCTACTATTGTTGGATACGCTTGTAAAGAGTCTTTTGAGACTGGAGAATTAGTAAAGGTTAATTACGAAGGTTATGATAAATTAATAAAATAGCCGCCTAATACTCAATAAATATCTTTGTATTAGGAAGCTTTAGAATATATTGAATATAAAGTTCAATTACTTTAAGAGCTTCCTAATACATATGATTAAAGAGTATTTTATATAAATTGCTTATTAATGTAGGGTGTTTCATAGTTTTTTATCAAGGTAAAATTCAACCTTCTCTTTAGCATGGTAAACTTGAAATGTTGTCTAAAAGTTACATCCTACATTTTAAATCAAAAAATCTAATAACTTTAAATTAAAAGATGGTTATTTATCATTGAGGAAGTTAAGTTTTACTTAGCACTTTAGTGATTTAAACTAATAAATAAAAATCAGCCAAATAAAAACATAATATATATAAATAAAGGAGAATAAATGCAAAAAAAAGATATAAATTTAATTTCAGACATGGCAGTTAATAAGTTTAAGTTTGCAGATAGAGCTCCTATAAAGTATTTTCTTAGAGCTGTAGTTGCAGGATTTTTCTTAGTAGTAGCCATAATTCTTTCATATACTACTGGAGCTGTTTTAAATAATTCATATCCAGAGATGGCAAGAATAATGGTAGCTGCAACCTTCTCTTTGGCATTAGGGCTTATTGCTTTTATTGGAGGAGAGCTCTTTACAGGAAATAACTTAGTCATGGCAATTGGGATATACAACAATGAGTGTACCTTAACTATGGCATTAAAAGTTTGGTTTATGAGTTATTTAGGAAATTTTATAGGATCTATATTATTAGGGTTTTTATTTGTTAAGAGTGGAGCATCTATGGATTTAATTAAGGATTATGCCAAAGGTATAGTTGATATAAAACTTAATTTACCTGCTCTTGAACTCTTTTTAAGAGGTATGCTTTGTAACTTCATGGTTTGTATAGCATTTCTAAGCACAATAAAAATGAAATCTGAAACAGGCAAATTAATAATTATGTTCTGGTGTATATTTGCATTTGTTATCGCTGGTTTTGAACACAGCATTGCTAATATGGGAATATTCTCTATAACTTATTTCGCCTCAGGTGATGTAAGTTTACCACTTGTTTTCCGTAATTTATTTTGGGTTACATTGGGAAATATGGTAGGAGGGGGAGTGTTATTAGCATTGCCACTTAAATTTATGAGTATGGAATAACTTTTATGGATTAACTAACTTCCTTACCTGTTAATTATAATTTTTATTTAGCATCTAAAAACAATGATTTTTAAAAATTACCACCTTTTAAAATTATTGATTTTAATAAATTATTACACTGAAAATTAAATACCTAATTTACTTTAATATATAAATTTAAAACTTAGAAATTTATATTAACAGGAAAAATCTAAAAAATATATATAGGGTTGAAAGGAAGTAGAGTTTTTATGGAAAATATTATTTTTAATGAATCAAATGGAATTGCTGAGGTAATTATAAATAGACCTAAAGCATTAAATGCCTTAAACAATCAAACTATAACTGAACTTGGTGAAGTTATAAATGAAATTTCAAAAAGAAAAGATATAAAAACTGTAATTATAACAGGAGCAGGGGAAAAGGCTTTTGTAGCTGGTGCAGATATTGTTGAAATGAAAGATTTAAATTCAATGGAAGCAAGAGATTTTTCAAGATTAGCTCAGAAGGTATTTTCAGATATAGAGAATATGCCACAAATTGTAATAGCTGCTGTTAATGGATATGCATTAGGCGGTGGATGTGAGCTTTCAATGGCTTGTGATATAAGATTAGCTTCTAAGAAAGCTAAATTTGGACAACCAGAAGTTAATTTAGGAATTCTTCCAGGTTTTGCAGGAACTCAAAGACTTCCAAGATTAGTTGGGAAAGGAATAGCTAAAGAGCTTATATTCTCAACAGATATGATTGATGCTGAAGAAGCACATAGAATAGGACTTGCTAATAAGGTTTATGAGCCAGAAGAGTTAATGGATAAGGCAAGAGAATTAGCTAATAAGATAATGAGTAAGAGTCCAGTAGGAGTTAGATTAGCTAAGGCAGCAATAAACAATGGCTTAAACATGGATACTGAATCAGCATATAACTATGAGGCAGATTTATTTGCTTTATGTTTCTCAACAGAAGATCAATTAGAAGGTATGAATGCCTTTGTTGATAAGAGAAAAGCTGATTTTAAAGATAAATAAGACTACTTTGATATATAAAATTCTAATAAGTTTATAAAAATTAAAACAGCAATTAAGTTTATGTAACTTATATTAATCTACCCACGAAAGGATTGTTATGTATGGTAAGAGTTAGTTTTTTAAAACCATGTGAAGTAGCGGAATTTGTTAAAGATGGAGATACTATAGTGACAGAAGGATTTGTTGCTAGCTGTTGCCCTGAATCCTTGACTAAGGCTTTAGAAAAACGTTTTTTAGAAACTGGTCATCCAAGAAATTTAACTTTGATGTATTCTGCAGCACAAGGAAATAGAGATGGAAGTGGAGCAGATCACTTTGCTCACAAAGGAATGACAAAAAGAGTAATAGCAGGTCATTGGAACATGGCTCCAAAGCTTGGAAAAATGGCTGTTGAGAATGAAATAGAGGCATATAATTTGCCACAGGGAACTTTAGCTCAATTATTTAGAGATATAGCTGGTAAGAGAGTTGGAACTATAACTCATGTAGGATTAAATACCTTTGTTGATCCTAGAATAAGTGGAGGAAAGTTAAACGAAGTTACTAAAGAGGATATAGTTAAGCTTATTGAGATTGAGGGAGAAGAAAAGCTTCTTTATAAATCCTTTCCAATAGATGTTTGCTTCCTAAGAGGTTCATCAGCAGACGAATGTGGAAATGTAACTTTAGATAGAGAGGTGGCAACCTTAGATGTTACTTCAATTGCTCAAGCTTGTAAAAATAACGGAGGAAAAGTTTTTGTACAAGTTGAGAGAGTGGTATCAGGGGGATGCTTAGATCCTAGACTTGTTAAGATTCCAGGAATATATGTTGATGGAATTGTTTTAGCTGAACCATGTGATCATGAGCAATGTTTAGGAATGAAATTTAATCCAGCTTATACAGGAGAAGTTAGAATTCCTTTAAGCAGCATAGAAAAAGCACCTTTAAATGCAAGAAAAATAATTGCAAGAAGAGCAGCTATGGAGCTTAAGAAGGATACAATAGTTAACTTAGGAATTGGTATACCAGAGGTTATATCACTTGTTGCCAATGAAGAAGGTATTGGAGATTATATGACACTTACAGTTGAATCTGGTCCTGTTGGAGGAGTACCTCAAGGGGGAGCAGCCTTTGGAGCTTGCATAAATCCAGATGCTATTTTAGATCAGCCTTATCAATTTGATTTTTATGATGGTGGTGGAGTTGATTTAGCATTTTTAGGATTAGCTCAAGCTGATAGAAATGGAAATATAAACGTAAGTAAATTTGGACCTCGTATAGCAGGTTGTGGAGGATTTATAAACATAACACAAAATGCTAAAAAGGTTATATTCTGTGGTACTTTCACAGCTTCAGGATTAAAAGTAGAAACTGGAGATGGAAAGCTTCATATAATTCAAGAAGGTAAATCAAATAAATTCCTTGAAGATGTTGAGCAAATAACTTTTAGTGGAGAGTATGCTAATAAAACTAATCAGCCAGTTATGTATATAACTGAAAGAGCTGTATTTGAATTAAGGAATGATGGACTACATTTAACAGAAATTGCTCAAGGAGTTAATCTTGAAGAAGACATTTTAGCTCACATGGACTTTGTTCCTAAGATAGATGAACCACTTAAGCTTATGGATGAAAGAATATTCTACGATAAGCTTATGGGGCTTAAATAAAAATAGTAAGATCTTAGATTATTAATGAAATTAATCTAGAATTAAATGATTTAAAGAGTTGTAACTCTAGATATAATTACAGAATTTTGGGAGGAATTAAGGTATGGATTTCAGTTTAACACAGAAACAATTAGACGTACAAAGAGCAGTAAAAGAATTTGCAGAAAGGGAATTAAAACCATTTGCTATTGAAAATGATGAAAATAGTACATTCCCAATAGAAGCTTATAAAAAGTTAGGTGAATTAGGTGTCATAGGACTTCCATATTCAACTGAATACGGCGGAACAGGTGGAGATTATCTTTCATATGTCTTAGCTATAGAAGAAATTTCAAAGGTTGATGCATCTATGGGGATAGCAGTATCAGTAACTACTTCATTATGTGCTGGTGGAATTAGTAATGCATCAGAAGAGCTTAAGAAAAAATATCTACCAGATATACTTTCAGGTAAAAAGCTTGGATCTTTTGGATTAACTGAACCTAATGCTGGCTCAGATGCTGGGGGAGTTATTACTGTAGCTGAGAAAAAAGGAGATAATTATATATTAAATGGGGCTAAATGCTTCATAACAAATGCACCTTTATCAGGAACATTTATAGTTTTTGCTCTAACAGATAGAACAAAGGGACCTAAAGGATTATCAGCATTTATTGTAGAAAAAGATTTCCCAGGAATATCAATAGGAAAAATAGAAGATAAATGCGGTATTAAATCAGCACAGGTTTCAGAAGTTCTATTTAATGACTGTGTTGTACCAGCTAGCAATTTAGTTGGTAAAGAAGGTGATGGATTCAAAATAGCTATGAAAACTCTAGATGGAGGAAGAATTGGGGTTGCTGCCCAAGGCTTAGGAATAGCAGAAGGAGCTTTTGAAATAGCTAAAGAATACATGAAGGAAAGAAAACAATTTGGTAAACCTTTATTTAAACAACAATATTTAGCTTTCAAAATGGCTGAATTAGCAGTTGAAATTGAACAAGCTAAGTATATGTTATATAAGGCAGCAATGGACAAACAAGAAGGAAAACCTTATTCAGTATCAGCTGCTAAGGCTAAACTAGTTTGTACAGATGCAGCAATGCATGTTACTACTGAAGCTATTCAAATGCTTGGTGGTAATGGATACATGAGAGAGTACCAATTAGAAAGAATGATGAGAGATGCTAAGATTACTCAAATTTATGAAGGTACAAATGAAATTCAAAAATTAATAATAAGTGGAAGCTTATTTAGATAAGGAAATAAACTTACATTATCTGCAGTTTTAATTAACTGTAATTTAAAAATACACAACTATAATAACTAAAAGTTAAAAATCAATTCATTTTATATAGTAAAATATATATTAATACTTAGGAATTTTAGTAAGCTTTAATTAACCCTTAAAGAACTTTATTTAAATTCCAAATTAAAACCTTAGGTTTGTAATTTTAAAATAACTAAAAACAACTAATAACAACTAACAACAAAAATAAACAACAACTAATTAATAAATCATCCCTATTACCCAAGGGGTGATTTTTTTATGGTTTAAAACTTAAGTTTTAGGAAAAATAAAAATTTGTCTTATATAAGCAAAAAACTCTATGCCTTATAGCATAGAGTTTTTAGAAATTTTTAAAGGGTAGTGAGTTATGTTAAATTTTATGGTTTGATGTATAGATATCCTTCTGATTGCTTTTCAGCAAGTTCAATAATTCCAGCAGGAACTACCTTACAAAAAGAGAACAATTCATCTTTAGATATATTGAACTTATTAAGTGAGTTATTACATACTGCAAAAACTACTCCTTGTTCAGCTGGTTCAATAATTTTATCTATTAGATGAGTATTTCTAGCTATCAATTCTCTTAACTGAAATACAGCCATAGAGTTTGCTAACACTTCTAATTCATATTTTCTATTGGTCTCCTTAGCATTGTTTAATACATTTTTTAAGTTTTCTAAAACCATAGGCCATTTATTAGGCTCATCAATATGAAATATAATTTTCAACTTAACCACTTCCAAACTTAGATTAATTTCTAAGGTGTTATATAAATATTAAATAAGATTTTAAAGTTGCTGATGTTATTTCTTTGTTCTATAACCACTTACAGAAGTGGACTACTTCTTAGTAAATAGATTATTTTGTCTAAATTTACTAAGCGAATTTTTAACAGTACTTTGAACAAAATTTCTAACATCAACAACCTTGTCTTTAATATATTACTTTAAAAATAAATAATCAAATAAGGTAAAAATAAGATTTTTAAAATAATAGATTTATTTTGATAATATTTAGGTTTATTACAATTTTATAATCATAGTTTTTAATAATTTGTATTTAAAACTTAAATATGTGTATTTTTGTAATGATTAGAATATAAAAGAAGTTGAATTGTGAGGGGATAGGACTTTTTGAATACGTTTGCTGTAAAAGTTTCAAAAGTCCTATGTTTTTGTGAAAATGTTTGCGAACAAGTTATGATTGTCCGATATCATATCAATAAACTTCAATGTAATAGTTTGCAGGGGAGGTTATAATAGCATCATAACATTTAGTAAATGATTTTATTGAGGAGATGATTTTATGAGAAAGGCTTTTATATGCCCAACAAAATATGTTCAAGGAGAAAATGAATTACTTAATTTAGGTTACTTTGTAGAGACTTACGGAAAGTCAGCACTTTTAATAGCTCACCCAGAAGATATAAAGAGAGTTAAAGATAAATTAGATGCAACAGCAAAGAAATTTAACATTGAATTTGTAGAAGGTGGATTTAAAGGTGAATGTTCACGTCAAGAAGTTAAAAGACTTCAAGATCTTGCAAAGGAAATGAAATGTGATTGTACAGTAGGACTTGGTGGAGGAAAAGCTTTAGACACAGCTAAATGTGTTGCTGAAGGTGAAAAACTTATAGTAGTACCAACAATAGCAGCTACAGATGCTCCAACTAGTCACTCAGCAGTTTTATATACAGAAGATGGATCATTTGATGATTATGCATACTTTAAAGCAAGCCCAAGTGTTGTTTTAGTAGACACAGAGGTAATAGCAAAAGCTCCAACTCGTTTCTTAGTAGCAGGTATGGGAGATGCTTTATCAACTTACTTTGAAGCAAGAGCAACATCAAGTTCATTTACTAAAGTCAATGCGGGATTACCATGTGGGGTAAGAGAAGAAAAATGTAGACCAGCAATCGGAACAAATGCTTCATTAGCACTTGCTAAGCTTTGCTATGAAACATTATTAGAAGACGGAAAGAAAGCTAAAGATGCTTGTGATTGTAACTGTGTTACTAAATCTTTAGAAAATATAGTAGAAACAAACATATTATTATCAGGTTTAGGATTTGAGAGTGGTGGATTAGCTGCAGCTCACGCTATACATGATGGTTTAACAATATTAGAAGGAACACATGGATACTTCCATGGAGAAAAGGTTGCTTTTGGAACAATAGCTCAATTAGTTCTTGAAAATGCACCAAAAGAAGAATTATATGAAGTTTTAGATTTCTGTTTAGAAATAGGTCTTCCAGTATGTCTTGAAGATATAGGTGTAACAGAAGTTTCAGATGAAGAATTATTTGAAGTTGCAGAAAAAGCTTGTATACCAGAAGAGTCAATTTACTCAATGCCATTTGGAATAGAAGTTTCAGAAGTAGTATCAGCAATTAAATTAGCAGATAAGATAGGTAAAGACTACAAAAATAGAAAATAATTTTAATAGCAAGGGAGAGTTTAACATGAAGAAAATAATGAATTCAGCAGAAACACTAGTAAGAGAAATGTGTAACGGAATGGTTATGGCACACCCAGAGTTAGAATTTTTAAACAAGTATAAGGTTGTTAAAAAGAAAGATATTAATGAAGATAAGGTAACACTTATAAGTGGTGGTGGAAGTGGTCATGAACCAGCACATGCAGGGTTTATAGGAAAAGGTATGTTAGATGTAGCTGTATGTGGAGATGTATTTGCTTCACCTTCACAAATACAAATTTATCAAGCGATAAAAGCATCTAAGAGCAATAAAGGTACACTTCTTATAATCAAGAATTATAGTGGTGATATGATGAACTTTAAAAATGCAGCTCACCTTGCTACAGAAGATGGAATAAAAGTTGATTACATAAAGGTTGATGATGACATAGCTGTTGAAGATAGTCTTTATACTGTAGGCCGTAGAGGGGTTGCAGGGACTGTTTTAGTACATAAAATAGCAGGAGCAGCTGCTGAAAGAGGAAATAGCTTAGAAGAAGTTAAAAGAATAGCTGAGAAAGCTGCTAGCAGTGTAAAAAGTATAGGATTTGCTTTCACATCTTGTACTGTTCCAGCTAAAGGAACTCCAACATTTGAATTAGGTGAAGATGAAATGGAATATGGAGTTGGAATACATGGAGAACCTGGAATTCGTAGAGAAAAAATAGCTACAGCAGATGAATTAGCTGAAAGAATGGTTAATCAACTTATAAATGAATTAGATTATAAAGATGAAGAATTAGTTGTACTTGTAAATGGATTTGGAGCTACTCCTCTTCAAGAGTTATATTTATTAAACAACTCAGTATTTAGAGAATTACATAAAAGAGGAATTAAAGTTTGTAAAAACTTCGTTGGCAACTATATGACAAGTATAGATATGGCTGGAGCTTCATTATCAATAATGAAACTTGATGATGAGTTAAAAGAGTTAATGAAAGATGAGTGTGATACTCCAGCATTTAAAGTTAGTAATCATATGGATATGAATGAATATGAAGAAGTAGTAATTGAAGAAAAAGAAATTCCAGTATCATATAAAGTTGAAACTTGTGAATCATTCAAAGAAATAAAGAACGAAAAGATTTCACTTGAGAATATGATTTACATATTAGATAAAATGAGTGAAGTAATAATTGATAATGAAGTACCTTTCTGTGAATTAGACTCTCATGCAGGTGATGGAGACTTTGGAATGAGTGTTGCCAAAGGATTTAGAATACTTAAAAGAGAGTGGAAAGATATATTAGAAATAGAAAACTTAAATATATCAGAGTTCTTAAATGCTTGTTCATTAGTTATAATGGAGCACTGTGGTGGAGCATCAGGTCCAATATGGGGATCAGCTTTCAGAGCAGCAAGCAAAAATGTTATAAACAAAGATGAATTAACAGTTAAAGATTTTGCAGAAATGATGCAAGAAGCAGTATTAGGAATTCAAAAAACTGGAGAGCGTTCATTTGGAAGAGGAGCTGTAGTTGGTGATAAAACATTAATAGATGCTTTAGTACCTTGTGCAGATTCTTGGACAAACAGTGCTGAAGAAGGATTAAGTTTCAAAGAAGCATTTAAAAATGGTGCAGAAGCAGCAGTTTTAGGAGCTAAGAAAACAGAAGAAATAGTAGCTCGTATGGGTAGAGCTGGTACAGTAGGTGAAAGAAGTATTGGTTATCCAGATGCAGGAGCATATGGTTTAGGTGTAATCTTCACTGAAATATCAAATGATATTAAATAAATTAAGATATGTTATATAGTTAAATAATTCAAACAGTTTTATAGAGTAAAAGAATGTATTAAAGGATTAAGCTTGTTATGATAAGCATCTCACATTTGCCTTTAATACATTCTTTTTTTATTTTCTTATTAAGGTAGGTAAGATAAATATCATAATTCTTATTAAAAATAAATTTATTAGATAATTTATTTTTAATATATATTTTTAAATAAAATTATGTAAAGAAATATTTATATTAAGTAATTTATTATTTAATAGGGTATTTTTAATATTTTATATATCAAGCTAATTAAGTATTTAATAAAAAAATTAATAAAAGGATATATAATATAGGTAAAATTATGAGAGGAGAATAGTGTATGGAACATGTAGTGAAAAAGGGTGAAAATGCACAAGAGGTTAAATATAATAAATGGGCAATATTATTTTGTGTAGTTACTATGACCTTCATGTCTTGCATAGATGGTAGCATAGTAAATGTAGCTTTGCCTAAAATTTCATATGATTTAAATAAGCCTATATTAGATACTCAATGGATTGTAACTACTTATCTTATGGCTATATCAACCTTAGTATTACTTTGTGGAAGAATTGGTGATATAAAGGGTAAATGTAAGGTTTTTAAGGTAGGTGTTTTGATTTTTACAATAGGTTCATTCTTTAGTGGATTATCAAAGACATTGCCTCTTCTTATAGTGTCTAGAGCAATTCAAGGGGTTGGAGGCTCCTGTGCAATGGCAACTGGTATGGGAATAATAACAGCTTTCTTTAATGAAAAAGAGAGAGGAAAGGCAATGGGGTTATCAGCTAGTGCAGTAGCTATGGGAGTAATGGTTGGACCTGCATTAGGTGGTATTTTAGTCTCTATAAGATGGGATCTTATATTTTGGATTAATGTACCTATCGGAATAATTGCTTTTTTACTTTCAATGGTTTATCTTCCTAAGATGGAGACAAATTCAAAGGAAAAAATAGATATAAGAGGAACAATAGTATTTGCAATATTTATAGTATCAAGTATGTTATCTATAACAAAAGGGGAAGTTTTAGGCTATACAGATAAATATATAATGTTAGGATTTATAGTATCTATAGTTTCCTTTACAGTATTTATATATTTGCAAAAGACAGTGGAATCACCAGTTTTAGATTTAAATTTATTTAAGACTAAGCTATTTTCTATAAGTATAGTGTGTTCAGCACTTTCATTTTTAGCTATAAGCAGCATGAATATAATAATTCCACTTTATTTAGAACAAGCATTACAAATGAGTTCTTTACATGCAGGATTATTTTTAATGATTTACCCACTATGTTTATCAATAGTTGCTCCACTTAGTGGTTCTCTTTCTGATAGATTTAATGGAAGATTGATTTCATTAATAGGAATATCTTTATTAACAGTAGCTCTTTTCTTTATGGGAAGAATAAATATAAATAGTACTTTAATTTATTTAGGAACTTGCTGTGCTATTATGGGGGTTGGCAATGGAATATTTAAATCAACAAACAATGCTCTTGTTATTGAAAAAGTGCCTAAGCATAGATTAGGTATTGCAGGAAGTGTTAACTCATTAGTTTCAAATTTAGCTATGGCCTATGGGTTTACATTTGCAACAACAATCTTATATGGAAGAATGAGTTATAGACTAGGGTATAAGGTCACAAATTATATACCAGGTCATGAAGAGGCATTTTTATATGGCTTAGATTGTGTATTTTTTTCAGCTACAATAATGTGTTTAATTGCATCAGTAGTAGCATTTATTAGATATAGAAGAAAAGATATATAGGTTAAATTTATATATACAGAAGAGATTTTTATAATATTATGTAGAAAAATCTTTAATCTATTTTTTACTTTAATAATATAAAAAAATAATTAGTTTGTTTTATGTAATTTTATCCATAAAATAGTGATAAATTTTAAGTAGATAATGCTTAAATTGATAAAATAATAATTATTACAAAGAAGTGTTTATTTATCTTTCTAAGAGTGATATAATTAAATTGTAAACAATGTTAACAAAATGTTCATTGATTATGTTTGTTTTTAGGAGGGTTATAAAATGAGTAAAAAAGTAGAAGAATTAAAAAATGAAGTTATGGCTGATGTAGAAAAATCTTGCGTAGAAGACATAAAAGCTCATATGATTGATAAAATAGAAGAGGATGTAAAAGTTCTTGATGAAGATAGCAAAGCTTACAGAGAAGATGAAAAAGAAGCTGCTAAATTAGGAAAAGCTATCAATAAAGAATTAGATAGAGAAATAAAAGAAGAAGCTGAAAATGCCAAAGAATTTGCTAAAGAATTAAAAGCTGATATAGAATCAAGAGAATAATATTTTAAATAATTAAATAAAATTTTCACATTACTTTTGATGTAAAAAGACTGTATGTAATATCCCGAAAGTGCATATAGTCTTTTTATTTTGCTTAATTTTAGTTTAATAAATAGTAATAAAAAAAGTATAATACAATAAAAATATTGCATTATACTCTTTTTTTATTATTAAAAGAGTTATGTAATTAAGGAATATAAATTTGTTAGCTTTGATGCTAATTAATATTCAAAATTTATTTGAACATTAATTAATTTCAAATACTCAATAAAGGTAGTGGAAAGTTTAAATAAAAATATTTATTTAAACATTAATTAGTCTTAAAGCTTAGAGTATAGTTTGAATTTTTATTTTAAACTTCAGGTGTAAGTAAATTAAAGCTTACACCTGAAAGTTTATGCTAATCTAATTCAGAATTAGCTATATGACCTTTTAAAATTTCGGCGGATTTTATTAGGTTTTCTTTTTCTTCATTTGATATAGGGACATCTAGAATTTGTCTAGCTCCACTTCTATCAACTATAGTAGGCATTGCTAAATAAACATTATCAATTCCGTATTGGCCTTCAAATAGAGAAGAAACAGTTAAAATAGCATTTTCATCACGAAGGATTGCTTCAACTATTCTTGTAACGGCAAGAGCTACAGCATAGTTTGTATAGCCTTTACTATTTATTATTTCATAAGCTGCATTTTTAACTTTTTCAGGAAGTTCCTTTTTAAAGGAGCCATCGCAGTTAGCGCAAACTGTTTTACAATATTCTTCAACATTTGCTCCAGCAATATTAGTTAAGCTCCAAGCTGTTATTTCTGAGTCTCCATGTTCTCCAATTATATATGTGTGAACATTTCTAGCGTCTATATCAAAATGTTCTGAAAGCATATATTTTAATCTTGAAGTATCTAAGACAGTTCCAGATCCAATAACACGTTCTTTAGGGAATCCAGAAAGCTTGTAAGTTATATAAGTTAAAATATCAACTGGGTTTGATACTACTAAAAGTATTGAGTTTGGGCTATATTTAACAACCTCAGGTACTATACTTTGGAAGATTTTTAAGTTTTTATTTATAATATCTAATCTTGTTTCACCTGGCTTTGGACCAACTCCAGCAGTTATTATAACTATGTCAGAGTCTTTTGTATCTGCATAGTCTCCTGATTTTATATCAACAGATTTAACAAATGCCGCACCTTGTGCTAGGTCCATAGCTTCAGCATGTGCCTTATCCTTATTTATATCAACAATTACTATTTCGGATGCTAATCCATCTTGCATTAATGCGAAGGCTGTTGTTGAACCAACAAATCCTGCACCTATTATTGAGATTTTATTAGTTTTTTCTCTTATCATATATATCATCTCCTAAACTAATTCCTAGTTAATTACTCTGAATTATAAGTTAATTATATAACAAATAATTATTATTATCAAGTAGTTTTTCTATTATTTTCTATGTTTAGAGTATTTAAGTAGGTATTTATTTTTATAATCTAAAAATCTTTATAAAAATATTCTTTCTAAATAGAAGGATATTTATACTTATAAGAGAATATAAGTATTGAAGAAAATATATTTAAGAGTGTAAAGATTTGATAATTAATAAGTAATAAATTTGTGGGCTTTAGGATAAAGAAAATATCTTTAAAAACTTAAATATATTTTATTAGAAATATTATTTATAGGGAAAGAAGAGTTAAATTAAAAAAGAAAATGGGGCTTAAAGTTTTTTTATTTAACTCTTATAAGAATTAAGAGGTTGTATCAAAATAATTTATAATATAAAGCTTAAAATTAGTAATTTAATTTATTAATTTTTTTAAAAAATAAGTTTTATATTAAAGTTTTGATGCAACTTCTTAGTTTAAATAAATATTTAAGTGAAAATATATAATTATAAAGTGATATTTTGGGAAAAATAGTATATAATTGAATAGTAATAAAGAGAAATATTATTATTTTAAAGGGGTGAGCATCTTTGATAAAAATAAAAAAAAATATCAATAAAGATGCCGAAAAAAAATATGAATATAGATTTTATAGGTACTTGGGCTTAGTTTTAATTATTCTTTTTTCCTGTATAGTTACTGTAAGTAATTTAATAAATCCAGGGGAAACGAAGAAATTAATTTCAGAGCTAGTTAGAAAGGACTATAGTGATTTTTTTCAGTACGAATTACAAAATAGTGATAAATCACTTCAAGAGATATATGATTCATATTCAAAGAATGAAAATATAGAAGTTTATAAGCTCATGGCCTTAAATACTATATATTTTGGTGGAGATAGAAATAGGTATTTAGAGCCCTATATAAGACCCTACATAGATAAGTATAATTTATCACAAAATGATAGATTGAAATTATATGAAGATGTAAATAAAGAAATAAAAAATATTGAAAATAAGTATATCTTTAAGTTAATTGTTAAGAGATTTTCACCATACATACTTGCTATTGCTTTTGTAACTTTAATAATGGGAAGTGCTTCATTTATTAGAAAGAGAAATAATGTTGAAAGAATTATAATTAATATTTTAATATTTTTAGCTGGAATATATATATGTTATTTATCTAGTATAAGTGTGAAGCATGGAATATGGATTAATTTAGCTATTATGCTGGCTCTAGCAGAGTTTATTATAGAAAATAAAACTAAGTTATTAGAATATATTGGAGGATCTATTATACTAATTATTTTAGTTTTAAGTATATTAGGTAAATTTGAGTATAAGTCAAATGAATTAGATAAATATGATGTAAATAAATTAGTTTTAGTAAATAATTTTCAAGGAGCTAATTTTGCTAATGAAGAGCATGATATTCAAAGAAGTGGACGAGCTTTATATTCTGAAATTAAAAAAGAGAATATGATATTAATAGATAATTCTAATGAAAATATAAATAATTTAATTGAAAATAAAGAGAAAATCATATTTAATAATAAAGAAAATAATAAACCTGTATTTTATATGTGTTTATATAATAATATTCCAGTATATAGATTAGCCTTAGTTAAGGAAGGCCAAATAGTAAAGATATATGAGGGAGTATTAAATCCTTATATGAGAAGTACACTTATGAAGTTAGAAAGAGGAAAAGGGCATAAGAAAAACAAAGTATGCAATATAGAGATGCTTAAAACAATAAATTAAGCTTTAAATTTTATGTGAATTAACATTAAAAAAATCATAATGATATATTAAGAGGAATATTTATATACTAAGGACAAATTTAATTATATTTAGTTCTTAGTATATTTTTTTAGGCAGAATGTTGTTTTATGGAGTGATTTCAGTGGAGTACAAAAAAGAGCAATTCAATGAAAAGGTTTTAACTAATCATATTACTAAGGAACAATGGATTGATATTTTGAAAAATAGTAATTTAATTGGATTAAGAGATATGAAAATATTGCTTAATTTATATGGTAGCAATGGACAGCCCCTTAAGACTTCTTTAATAGGAGAGCATTTAGAATTTGGAGATATTAGTGCTAGAATTCAAAAGATGTGTAAAAGAATAGAAGAAGAATTAGGAATAGGTTTAGATGAAAAAAGCGAAATGGGAAGTTGGAAATATAAATTTAGACATTGGTTTATTATGCTAAATGGATCAAAGATATATGATGAAAAGGAAGAAAAAAATTATTTCACCTGGACATTAAAAAAGGAACTTAAAGAAGCTATAGATTCTTTATTGGGAAAATAATAGTATGGCTTAAAGAAGTATTGTATAAAATAAGATAATAAAACTTATGCTTATTAATAAAGCAAGTTGTTTAAAAGATTAGTGTTTTATTATTTGTTTTTTTATACAATACTTTTTTTAAAATTATAAATGCAATTTGAAGAGTTTGACAGTAAGAGCCTTATGAGGTTAATATCTTATTAGCTTAACATAAGAAAGGAGGGAGATAGTATGAATAGAAAAGAGATAAAAAGTATTGCTAAATCTAAGTTAAAGGGAAGATGGTTTAATATTGTCTTATTAACTTTAATCATAGCAATAATTGAATTTGGAGCAAGTGAGATTATTGGAAGAACTGAAGGAATAACTTCTAATATTTTAAACATAGCTAATAACTTTTTATTAATGCCAGCCATAACGGCTTCAGGGATTATATACACAATTAAATTTGTTAAGAGTAATGAAGTAGTAGCTTTAAGTTATGCTATTCCAAGCGTTAAAACTTGGGGAAGATTTATAATGAGTATGATAGTTACTATGATCTTTAGTATTCCTATACTTTTAGTTGTGTTTTTAGGAAATATATTTTTAGTGTTATCTATAACATCATTACATAGTGCAATGCTTACTGGCCAAATATCTATGAATCCTATGATAGGAATTTGGGGAGTAGTATTTTTAATAGTTATATTAGTATTAATTTTAGCTGCTATAGTAGGAATTTTATTATTCCCATTACCATATTTAATGGCTGAAGATACCTGTGGAATATGGGAAGCTGTTAAAAGAAGCTTTAAAATAATGAATGGTCATAAATGGGAACTATTTATTATGGGACTTAGCTTCTTAGGATGGTTAATATTATCAGCATTAACTCTTGGAATAGGATTATTATGGCTTCTACCATATATCCAAGTTACTTTAAGAATATATTATCTTTCAATTACAGGAAGAGAAAGTGAAATAAATTAAAGTTAGGACTGTATCCTCAATGGGTACAGTCATTTTTTTAAGTTTACAGAATTGACATAAATTTGATATGATGTTAATCTTTTATTAAAAATAGAAGGAAGTGATTATTTTATGACCAGAAAAGAAATAAAAAGTTTATCACAAGATAAGCTAAGAGGAAGATGGACAAACTTTCTTTTACTTGTATTAATAGTTTTAGGAGTACAAGGACTAGTTACGTATTTCATATCGAATGTAGAAAGTATAGGGCTAAGTTCAATTTTGAATTTAGGAAATAGCTTTTTATTAGGACCTTTTCTTGAATCTTTACTTGTAGTTTTTGTAATTAAATTAGTTGATAGAGATGATAAGGTTGGATTAAAAGAATCTATTCCTTCATGTAAAGTATGGAGAAATTTTATTAAGAAGTTTCTTGCTTTAATATTATTTGAGCTTCCAATATCACTTATAGCATCAATAATTGCTGTGGTATCATTTGTTAGTATAATATCAAATCATTTTTATGAGTATTTATTTATGGCTTCTATGAATTATGAAGATATATTAAGTCAATATATAGGTATCTTTATTATAATAATATTAATAGTAGCTACTTATAATATTATAGTTTCATTATTCTTTTTCCCTGTTAAATATATTATAGTTGAAGAGCCAGAACTTGGTATATGGGAAGCTGTAGGAAAGGCTTTTAAAATGATGAAAGGTCATAAATGGGAGCTTTTCATATTAATTTTAAGTTTTATAGGATGGGCAATACTAGCTGTTTTACCTATAGTATTAGGAAGTATAATTATTGTTTTAATGAACTTAAGTGTATATATATTACCTATTTTCTCTATAGGACTAATATGGTTCTTTGTATATAGAGATACTATATATAGAGTTTATTATCTTTCAATTTCAGAAAGAGCATTAGAAATAGGAAAAGATGAGTTAAATCAGGATATTGAGGTTGAAGAAGAGGATTTCGAATTTAGAGATTAGTTTAAATGCCTAAGAAATACAATTAAATGTGTTTCTTAGGCATTTTTATTTTAGAAAAATATATTACTATTTAAATTTTTAGTGTAATGAATTCACTAATAGAAATTACTTTAACTTAATACTAATTAAAAATATTTACTTAAGGGGTTCCATTACCCTGTCTAAGATATTATTAATTTCTGCAATTGATGTACCAAAGTTTGTTATAGGAACTAAGGCATCATCACATATTCCTATTCTATTCATTATTTCAGCTTTGTTAAACATGCATCCTCCACAATGAATTACAAGGGCATATTCATTAAGATTCTTAGGAAAGTCTTTACCAGAGCAATTATGAACTATTATTCCAGGACAAGTTTCTTCTAACCAAGTAGGTAGTTTTTCTCTTGCTATATCACCTTTTAATTGATGGTGAGTACAAGCTTCTGCTATTAAAACTTTATCACCTGCTTTAAGATTTTTTATTGCTTTGGCTCCTGAATAGAACTTATCTAAATCCCCCTTGTATCTAGCCATAAGTATTGAAAAGGAAGTAAGAGGAACACTTCTATCTAATTTTGCATTAACTTGTTTAAATACTTGAGAGTCAGTTATTACTAAGTCAGGCTTACCGTTAAAGATTTTTAATCCTTCATCTAACTTATCTAATGTAACCATAGTTGGTATTCCACCATAATCTAATATATCTCTTAATACTTGAACTTGAGGAAGTATAAGTCTTCCTTTAGGCGCTTGTATATCTTGAGGAGCTACTAAAAGAATTTTATCCCCAGCTTTGATTTTATCACCTATTATTGGGCTTTCAGTTATTGAAGAGGGTGATACATCAACAAGTTTCTTTTTTAATTCATTTATGTTTAAATTATTTTTAGCACTTATGGCAACACAAGGTATTCCTAATAATTCACCAATTTCTTTTAAAGAATTATTTAAATTACTATCAACAAAGCAATCTTTATTAGATTCATTTGTTTTATCAATATCCTTTAAATCAATTTTAGACTCAATTAGGTTATTAGGAACTAAATCACACTTGTTAATAACTAGTATAGCTGGTTTCTTAGCCTTTTTTAATTTATTAAGCCATAATATTTCCTTAGAAAGCATGTCTTTAAATTCTATATTTGATTTTATTGCCTCTAGTATTTCAGAAAGGGAAAGGGTTATAAGAGCCACATCAGTCTTTCCTACAACCTCTTCAGTTTTTTCAACTCTAAGCTTACCAATTTCTCCTTCATCATCAAAACCAGCTGTATCAACAAAAACAACAGGTCCTAGTGGTAAAAGTTCCATTGCCTTATAAACAGGGTCAGTTGTTGTTCCCTTAAAGTCTGATACTAGAGAAATATTTTGTCCTGTTAGGGCATTTATTATGCTAGATTTCCCAGAGTTTGTTTTACCAAAAAGAGAAATATGAATTCTACTTCCTCTAGGAGTTTCATTAAAATTACTCATAAATTTTTCTACTATTGCAAGATGTAAATAGTAGAATTGCACCTCCTTGCATTAATTCTTGTGTGAAAATATTTTCAATTGTGAATAAACCTGTGGATAACTTTTTTAATGAATTTTTACTTTCAAATTCTAGTTAAATAATGAAAATAAGCCTTGAAAAAAGTAAAAAAATTACAGTTGTAAATGGCTTAATATAGCCATTTACAGGAGTTTTTATCTTTTGAAAAAATTACTTTTTTAAATAGTAAACTTTATTAAAAGATAATAGAAAAATAGTATAATTTTTTTGTTTTTAAACAAGTTATCCACATAGGGGTGTGGATAACTTTAAGGTTATTCACAATATATAGTTGTGTCATATTTAAATACATACTAAATATTGATAAGGGAAAAAATGTAATTAAATATATTGAAAATTTTGGGTATAAAAACTATGAATAAAAATTTGTATATAAGTAATAAAAATACAATATTTAGTATAAATAAGGCTTTGTTTCTTTAAATTTAATTTAAAATAAGCTTAATATATAGAAATTTTAGCTTAAAAACAGTATGAAATAATAAAAGAATAATTAATATTTTACTAAAAGCTATTATAAAATCTGTGATTTGGTATATGTTTTTAGTAAATAAAATTATAAAAATTATTCAAGAATAATTATATAATTTTGAGTATGAGATTAGAAGGGTATTTTAATCAAATAATATAAAACTAAAAAAGGACAACTCTTAAGGAAAGAAGTTGTCCATAATAATCAAATTATTAATTTTAGTGATGAGGCACTAAAACTACCTCACTACAATCTTCGAAGTTTAAAGAATTTTCATCTATATCTTTTATAGTTAATAAGAAATCATTAGCATTTATTTTTAATAGTGGATAATCTCCAATATTGTTTTTTGTATCATTACATCTATAGCCTTCATTTTGAAGGTGAGTTATAACTGCATATTTTAAAGACTCCATAGAAGAAAAACCTTTCTCTAAAGTTAAAACTATCTTGTGTATATTACAACAAGTTCTTCTTTCTAATGAATTTTGATCTACTGCCATAAAAAAACCTCCCTCACAATAAGTTAAACTCTCAAATCATTCCTAATATTTACATAATGTTTAATTATATTTTACAACCTTTACATTTAATAGTCAAATTTTTAACAATGTATTTTAAGGTGTATTATTATGAAAATATTTAGGAATAGGTTGAAAAAATAAGAAAATAAGAGAAATTTAAAGAAAAAATAATTTTCATTAAACTTTTAAATTAACAATATTAATATGATAAAGAATGATATGCACAACATTGTAGATAATATAACAGTGTTGTTTATGAGTTTTTCATATTCTGGACAATGTTTACCTGAAAAAATAGGTAAGGAAAATGGTAGTGGAAGTATTAAAAATGTAAAATGTGCATAATTAAAAATTTTGTTTTCAACTATTAGCTTGTCTATTATGAAGAATTTAATTAAATAACTAACTCCAAGTATTATCATTCTAGTTACTACAAATTTAATACTTTTTTTAGTATATTCCTTATTGAACCTTAAGGTGAATCTAATTATAAATATATAAGTTTAACCTAAAGTTTCTAATATAAAAACTATACAAAAAATAGTAGTATAAGAGGATCCAAAAGATGGTAGCTAAAATTTTCACAAAAAAAGCCAGCTTACGCTGGCTATATATTAATTATAAATTGATTTTTAGTTTTGATTTTGATTGTTAGTTTGTACCTAAATGAAAGATATAAATTTTAATGTGGAGTTAAAGTTATAATCTTTATACAGGTTTTGCATGAATAAATAATCCTTAACTTTAATTAATTAAAGCTAGTGAATTAATATGATATAAAAAGTTACAATATATTTAATTAACTAGAATCTTAAGTCTCTAGTTCCGTTACTTATCTTATTTATTTTTTCTTCAACAGATTTTCTAAATGATTCGTTATCTATTTCATCTATTGATTTTTTAATTAATTTATCTCCGATTTCTCTTGTTCTATCTGTGCCGTAATCATCAATAAATTCTTTTAAAGTTATTAAAGCATTGGCTTCACATATTTTATAAAGTTCACCACTTTTAACGATGTCCATAAATCTTTCGCCAGTTCTACCTTCTCTATAGCAAGCTGTGCAATAACTTGGTATATATCCAGCTTCCATAAGGCTTTCTATCATTTCAACTGGTGATCTATGATCTCCAACTTCAAATTGTGGTTTTTCCTCAGGATCGCTGTATGCTTCTGAATAACCACCAACACCTGTACATGAACCTGTACTTACTTGAGAAACTCCAAGAGCTATTATTTCATCTCTTAAGCCTGGTTCTTCTCTTGTTGAAAGTATAAGCCCTGCATATGGTACTGCTAATCTTAAGATAGCAACAATCTTTTTGAAGTCTTCATCATCAACTAAGTAAGGATAATTTTCTAAGCTAACATTTTCAGCTGGTCTTATTCTTGGAACTGATAGAGTATGAGGACCAACCCCTGTAGTTTCTTCTAAATCCATTGCATGCATAAGCATTGCTAATGTTTCATACTTGTAATCATAAAGTCCATATAGAACTCCCATACCAATATCATCTATACCAGCCTCTCTTGCTCTATGCATAGCTGTTGTATGATAATTATAGTTATGTTTTGGACCACTTACATGTAATCTTTCATAAGTTGGTTTATGATAAGTTTCTTGGAATAAGATATATGTTCCAATTTCAGCATCTTTAAGTCTCTTATAGTTTTCAACTGTTGTTGCAGCTATATTAACATTGATTCTTCTTATTGATCCATTATCAAATTTAATTGAGTATATTGATTTTATACAATCTAAAATATAATCTAGAGGAGCATTAACTGGATCTTCCCCAGCTTCAAGTGCTATTCTCTTATGACCTAGGCTTTCAAGAACTTTAACTTCTTCAATAAGTTGCTCTTTGTTAAGTTTCTTTCTTTTTAACTCATCATTACAGTGTTTATATCCACAGTAAGTACAGTTATTTACGCAATAGTTACTTACGTATAAAGGTGCAAATACAACAAGTCTTTTTCCATATAATTTTTCCTTAACTTGTCTAGCTGCTTTAAACATTTCTTCAATAAGCTCTTTATCTTCAAGATTAAGAAGAACAGCAGTCTCTTCAGGTGTTAACCCTTCTGCACTTTTACTTTTTTCAATGATTTCTCTAACTAGTTCTTTGTCAGAAACAAGCTCTTTTCCTTTTGCTATAAGACTATTAATTTCATCATCCTTAATAAAATCTAAAGCATTGTACTTTTCGTTATCTTTTAACATAACAAATCTCCTTTAAAATTACTTTTAGGGTATGTCAAAAAATAATATAAACAACTAAAATATACTTATGGGAACTCAATGATTAAGAGGCTTAAAGCGATTAAGCTAAAAGCTAGTTTTAGATATGGCAGCTTTAACGGAAACACCTTTAAGTTTACCGATTTTTCCTGTTATAGCTGAAATTTCATCGGTGGTTCCATCAACTACAATAGATATAACTCTAATGTTTTTTTCTTTGTATGGTAACCCCATTCTTCCAACAATTAATTTATCGTATTCACTTAAGATAGAATTTACTTCTTTTATATTATCAAGGCTTTCAATAACAATGCCAACAACGGCAATTCTAGTACTCATACTGTCATCAAACCTTTCTAAGATTCAAAAATTTTTTATTACCTTTTTGTTCAGAGAATTCCTTACAATTAGGGATAAAGTATATTTATATTATTTTTTTGACTGGTTTCTCAGTTGAAAGAAGTATTTTTATATATCATCTCGCAACAAAGAAGACACATTATAATTATACTACAAAATTTTCAAAAATATAGATTAAATTTCTAGTAGAGAAAAATATAAGCTTTATACTAAATTAAAACAATTTGTAAACTTTTGAAAATTTATTTTGATATAATCTAAGTAAGATTTAAATTTATTGTATTTTTAGAATAATATTTTATTTTAAATTTGACCTGTCAAAAGGTCATTTAGATAGTAATTAAAGGCTTTAAATAGAGTAATAGGATTTAATATATTTTTGATTAAGCTTTGATATGAATGCTTAGAAAGGAAGAAGGCAAATGAAAAAAAATAAATTAATAACAGCAATGATATTAGCTGGAGCAATAAGTATTGGCTCATTTACAACAGTTTTTGCCGATACTAAGGAAGTAGTAACTTTAGGAGCTAATCTAAATTCAACTCAAAAACAAGAGATGTTTAAGGAATTCGGAGTTAAACCTAATGATGTTAAGGTTATAACTATGAATGTTAATGAAATAAGAGAGCAACTTGGATTGCCTAAAATAGTAGGAGAATTTAAAGGTAATGCTTACTCAAGTGCTTTTGTTAAACTAGAGGAAAAAGGGTATGGAATAAAGGTAAAAACAAATAACTTAACAGAGGTTACTAAAACTATGTTAAGTAATGCCTTATTAACATCAGGGGTTACAGATGCTGATGTTATTGCTACAGCACCATTTCCTGTAACTGGTACATCTGCTTTAGCTGGAGTTCTTCAAGCCTTTGAGAAGGCTACTGGAGAAAATATACCCGTTGAGAATAAAGAAGTAGCAAGACAAGAATTAAGCATAACAAATAATTTAGCTAAGGCTAAAAATAGTGAAGGACAGGATATTGGAAGAGATGGAGCCAGTGCTATAGTAAACCAGGCTAAAGAAGAGGTTATAAAGGATAAACCTAAAAATGATAAAGAGGTTGGAGAAATAGTAAATAATATTACAAACAACTATAATATTAAGTTAACTCCAACACAGGAACAAGAATTAGTTGGTCTTTTAGCTAATATAAATTCCTTAGGGTTAGATTATTCTAACTTAAAGGCAGAGTTAGATAATATCTCTAATAATATACAAGAAGTTTTAAAAGAAAATGGACAAGAACTTAAGGAAAGTGGAACTTTAGATAGAATCTTAAATAAAATTCTAGGAGTTTGTACTGATATAAAAAATTGGTTTATATCACACTTTGGAGATGGAGAAGTTACCATAAATGGAGTTACATATGATAAAGATGGTAATATGATAAATAAGGATCAACTAAATAATATAGGAAATTCAGCAAATGATGAGATAAAAGATAGTAGTAGTGAAACTAAAAATAATATAGATGATAAGTCACAATCAAGTGATTCTAATGAAAAGTCAGTTGATAAGGCTAATAGCAATAAGAAGGAAGATTCTAATTCTGAAGGAGAACAAAAAAATAAGAGCAATAGTTCTCAAAATAATGAAAGTAATAAAGAATCTCAGAATAATGATGCAAAAGATTCTAAAGAGTCACAAAATAGTAAATCTAAAAATAGTGTAAGCAAATCAAAAAGTAATTTAAATAAAAGTAATAGTGGAAGCAGTAGTAATTCAAAGGATAAAAGCAAGGAAACTATAAAACTTGAAGATGGTACTGTAATTCCTAAGTATAATTCAAAGGGTGAAGAGTATAATCCTGTTACTGGTGGATATGGACATATGCAAGAAACTGAGGATGCTGGAAAAGATTCTGATCAAACTATAGATTATATAATAGTTGATGGAAAGAAGGTTCCACTTCATGATGAGCAGGGAAGAGAGTATAATCCGGAGACAGGAAGATATGGAGATCCTGATGATAACTAAAAAATAGTCAAATAACTTTACTTAGTATTATAAATATAGATTAACTGTAATAGAAACAAATATGTTTTTATTGCAGTTTTTTTTATGGATTTACAACGGAAATGGAGATATATGAATATTTATATAGTGAAAGGAGTTGATAAACATGGCAAAGGCAATCTTAACAAAGAAAAGCTTAGTATTAAAGTATCAAAAGGGGGAAAGTGATTCTGGTAGCCCTAAATTTTCAACACAAAAGTTTTCTAATATAAAGGTTGATGCTGAGGATGAAAAACTTTATGAGGTGGGACAAGCATTAGGAGAACTTTTATCATCACAAGTTAGTTCTATATTAAAAGAGGATGACTTTGATTTTGTAGAAGAAGACCTATAATCTAATTAAGTTTAGAGAGGTGATGGGCTGATTTTGTAGTATTTAAAAATTTTAAGAGGCTTTTAAATTCTACATTAAAGATAATCAAAAGAATAGAGATAATATTAGGTTCCATAAGAAAAACCTTAGAATTCATAGATAGGCACTTTTAAAGAGGAAGCTTAACCTAAATGAAAGAGGGGGAAAAGGTAAAATAGCATATACATTTTAGAAGAGAATTTAGAAGAACAAAAGATGTAACATAATAAATTAATGGTAGATAGAAAAGGGGGACTTTAAAATGGAAAAAGAAAAGTATCTTGTAATGTCTTTTAAGAATGAGGGCGGAAGCACAAGCAAAATAACTCTTAAAAATATTAAGGAAGATGCAAGTGAAGAAGAGGTTCAAAACCTTATGGATTCAATATTAACCTCAAATATCTTTATTTCTAAGGGTGGAGATTTAGTTTCTAAAGTTAAGGGTGAAATAGTAGAAAAAACTACAGAAAGCTTTGATATGGCCTAATTTATAATTAAAAGAGTGTAGAAATTCAATTGAATTTCTACACTCTTTTGTTTTTTACCTACATAAAATTAATAAATGTCTTTTAAAATAATTATGTTATAATCATTTTAAAAGGAATTTTTTGCCGTACAAATGTCTGTGCGGCTTTAGTTTTATAAGGGGCGTAGATTAATGGAAAGTAAAAAGATTTTTATTATAGAAGATGAAGAAAAGATAAGAGAAGAGCTTACTAAATTTTTAGAGAAGTATGGCTATGTTGTAGAATCATCAGATGACTTTGAAAATATAGTTGATGCCTCATTAAGTTGTAATCCTAATATGATTTTGTTAGATATAAATCTTCCTTATTATGATGGTTACTATATTTGTAGGGAGATAAGGAAGAGAAGCGAAGTTCCAGTTATAGTTGTGACTAGTAGACAAAGTGAGATGGATGAGCTTATGAGTATGAATTTAGGAGCTGATGACTTTGTTACTAAGCCTTATAATACTCAAATACTTTTAGCTAGAATTGCATCAATTATGAAAAGAGCCTATTCAGGGATTGAGGGTGAAACAGAAATATTTAATTGTAGAGGATTAAAATATAATATGTCTACTAGTGAGGTTTCATTTAATGGGGAAGTTGAGGAGCTTACTAAAAATGAAAGTAAGATTTTAAATATTCTAATAAGAAATAAAGGGAAAATAGTATCAAGAGATAGTATTATAAAGTCTTTATGGCAAAGTAATGAGTTTATAGATGATAATACCTTAACTGTTAATGTAAATAGACTTAGAAGAAAGATTGAAGGAATAGGGGCAGAGGGATATTTACAAACTAAGAGGGGGCAAGGGTATATATTATCATGAATTTAAGAGATTTTATTAGAGAGAGAATAGTTTTTATTATTATAAATTCATTAATATTACTTTTTACAGCTATATTGCTTATAGTGTTAAAGGTTGATAGCTTTGCTATTTTATTTATTGTTATTATAAATGGAGCAGGGATTCTAACTTATCATATTTTTGATTATTTAAGAAAGAAACAATATTATGATGAGATAAAGGAAAATATGGAGTCTTTAGATAAGAAATATTTAATATCAGAAGTAATAGAAGAGGGAACTTTTACAGAGAGTAAATTAATATATGATGTTATATGCAAGAGTAATAAGGCTATGAATGATGAAATAGGGGAGTTTAAGAGAGGGATAAATGATTATAGGGAGTATATAGAACTATGGGTTCATGAAATAAAAACTCCCATAGCAACTTGTAAGCTGTTAATAGAGAATAATGAATCACCACTTACAGAGAGTATTGGAGAAGAGGTTTGTAAGCTAGAAAATTACATAGACCAAGCTCTCTTCTACACTAGAAGTAATACAATTGAAAAAGATTATATAATAAAAGAAATGAGTTTAAGCAGTTGCGTAAACAAGGTTTTAAACAATAATGCAGATGCTTTAATAAAGAAAAGAGTTAAAATAAGTTTAGGTGATTTAGAAAAAATAGTTTATTCAGATAGTAAGTGGATTGAGTTTATTTTGGGACAAATAATATCAAATTCTATTAAATATATGAATAAGGAACATAAGGAATTAAAGATATATTACAATGAAAGTAGTAAATATGTGATTTTAAATATTGAAGATAATGGAGCGGGAATAAGTGAGAAAGATATTTGTAGGGTTTTTCATAAAGGATTTACAGGAGAAAATGGACGTAAGTTTGGAAAGTCTACAGGTATAGGGCTATACTTATGTAAAAAGCTTTGTAAGAAGCTTGGATTAGATATAAATTTGGTTTCAGAAGAAGGTAAGTTCACAAGAGTTTCAATTATCTTTCCAATAAACAGGATGATGATTTTTGAGTAGGTAATACGGGATTTATTCTTATGATAATTTAAATAGTGGGGAGATAACAATGGATAGAAGAAGCATTAAAGGTATAATATTTTTAATATATTTTATCTTTTCAACAATAGGTTTACAAATGATAATATATGAAAATATATTACGGAAAAATATAAGTTCATATATTTTATTATTTTTAATATTTGTTTTAGGTTTATTTATTATAGATTGGGTTATGAAAAAATGTTTAAAATAAATCTTTTAAAAAGAAGCAACTTAAGATAATTTCAATAAGCTAATATATAATTTATAGGAAGTAATTAGACATGGAGAAACTATGTTAAGTATGGTTAAAATTTATACAACTTTGTATACAATAAAGTCAGGATAAAGATAATTTATCATAAATAAAATAGCTAGGGGGAGAATATATGGGTAAAAAATTTTTGGTTATAGTTATGGTATGTCTTCTTATTAAATGTTCACTTAACATAATAGAAGCTATTATGTTAAGTATTGAATTTTTAAAGAATATAAATTTTTACTATATTAATACAGTTGTTAATGCTTTTTTAGTTATAATTATTATAGGATCGTATATATATCTTTATAAAAATTATGATAGATAATCAATGTGATTAATTTAGTTTATGATTTTCATATAAATATTTATATGAAAATTAAGGAGAGATATTAAATTAAGTTTTGATAATAGTTGTTAAAAAGGTGGATTCAAATTTATGAATCCACCTTTTTATATACCCTTATAATATATTTTAATAGGTTATCTAAATTTTTTATAAAAAGGTTTTAGAACTGTTTTTATGGACTAGGTTTATTATTTAATGGAAACTAAAATGATAATAGCAAAGTTAAGATAATAAAAATCTAGCACCTTTAGAAGCTGGATAAAAAATAGGCTTAAGGACTTAGGTTAAATCTAATTGTTTTGTAGGTTATTCTAATCTTTACATAAGAATATTTTAAAAATCACAATGTGACACTTTTGTTAGTTTAGTGTTATATAGTTCTATGGATTGAAAGTTTTATATGAAATAGAATTAGAGTATAGAAAGAAGAGTTTAAATATATAATTTTAAGCTTTTGATTTGAGTTTTAAGATAATATAAGTAAGGATAAGGAGTGTAGTTTAATGGGTAAAGAGGTTTTAAAGGTAAGTAATATAGAAAAGTATTATGGTAAAAAAGGAAATGTTACAAAGGCCATTAATGATATTAGCTTTACGGTTTCAGAAGGTGAGTTTGTTGGAATAATGGGTGCTTCAGGAAGTGGTAAAACAACACTTTTAAATTGTATATCAACTATAGATAAGGTGACTAGTGGTCATATATATTTAGAGGGAGAGGATGTTACAAGCTTTAGTTCAAAAAATTTAGCTAAGTTTAGAAGAGAAAAAATAGGATTTATATTTCAGGATTTTAATATTTTAGATACCTTAACAGCTTACGAAAATATAGCCTTAGCTCTTACAATTCAAAGAGTTAATAATAAGGAAATAGATAAAAGAGTAAGACTCGTTGCAGAAGCTTTAAATATAAGTAATGAGCTTAATAAATATCCTTATGAAATGTCAGGTGGACAAAAGCAGAGGGTGGCATCAGCAAGGGCAATAGTTACTAATCCATCTTTAGTATTAGCTGATGAACCAACAGGAGCCTTAGATTCAAAGGCAGCTACCATGCTTCTTGAAAGCTTAGAAGATTTAAATAAAAATTTAAATGCCACAATTATGATGGTAACTCATGATGCTTTTACAGCAAGTTATGCAAATAGAATTTTATTTATTAAGGATGGAAAGATATTTAATGAACTTATAAAAGGAACTGATTCTAGAAAAGAATTTTTCAATAGAATAATTGAAGTCATAACTCTTCTTGGAGGTGACAGTAATAATGTATTTTAAGTTAGCCTTTAAAAATATAAAAAAGAGTTATAAAAATTATGTAATATATTTTTTAACATTAATATTTGGAATATGTATATTTTATACTTTTAATTCCATAGAATCACAAAGTGTAATGATGGAACTTAATGAGCAAAAGCAGTCAGCCTTTATGATGGCAGAACAATTAATGGGATATTTCTCTGTGTTTATAGCTTTTGTCTTAGGGTTTTTAATAGTTTATGCAAATAATTATCTAATAAAAAGAAGAAAAAAAGAGTTTGGAATTTACATGACTCTTGGAATGGAAAATGGAAGCTTATCAAAAATGATATTCTTAGAAACTTTATTTATAGGGGCTATATCTTTAGGTATAGGATTAGTACTAGGAATAATGTTATCTCAAGCACTTTCAGTACTTACAGCCTATATGTTCCAAGTAGATCTTACAAAGTTCCAATTTGTGTTTTCTCCACTTGGATTTAAAAGAACAGTACTTTGTTTTTCAATAATATATCTTGTTGTATTAATTTTTAACTTTATAAGTGTTAGAAAGATTAAATTAATAGATTTATTAACAGCTTCAAAGAGAAATGAAAAGCCTACCATTAAAAACCTTTGGGTATCAGTAATATTATTTTTAGTTAGTGTGGGAATTTTAGGAACAGCTTATTATAAGGTCATACATGATGGAATTGCCTTTGCTAGTTTTAATGCTCTTGGATTACCAATTTTACTAGGATGTATTGGAACATTTATATTCTTTTATTCTTTAACAGGATTCTTTTTAAAGGTGATTCAAGGAAATAAAAAGTTCTATTTAAGAGATTTAAACATGTTTGTTATGAAGCAAATAAGCAGTAAAATAAATACAACCTTTGTATCCTTATCATTTATATGCTTAATGTTATTTTTAGCTATTTGTACATTCTCAGGAGGATTAGGAATAAATAGAGCTATAAATGCTGATTTAAAGGACTTAACTAAATTTGATGTTACCTTTTGGAGTAATAGTGGTGAAAATATAGAAAACTTGTTAAAGGAAAAAAATATTGATATATCTAATATAGCTAAAGAAGATTCAAACATGGTTATGTATGATAGCAAAATTAAATACAGTAATTTTTTATCAAAAGAGGGAATGACTGCTATGAAAAACTATTTTCCAGTGGCTAATGATAATGATATATTAGTAATTGGTGAAAAGGGATATAATAATACATTAAAACTTCTTGGGAAAGAGCCTGTTAATTTAAAGGAAAATCAATACTTAGCAGTTGGAAATATTGATGAAATGAAAAAGTGGGTTAATGAGAGCTTAGAAAATGGAAAGAAGATAAATATTTCAGGAAAAACCTTAGAGCCTGCAAATAAAAAGTATGAAAATATTAATCTATATAATTTTACTATGAAAGGTGATATTTTAATTTTTATTGTTAAGGATTCTCTCCTTGAAGGATTAAAACCTGTGTCTAGTAGATTTAATATGATGCTAAAGGATAACTCTAATACAAAGGAAGAATTAGAGAGCATAAGAGATCAGCTAGTAGAAAGTCAGGTTTATTCAATAACAAAAAAAGAAATATATGATAATGCAGCTGGTCTAGGTGCAACAATGGCTTACTTAGGAATCTACCTAGGTTTAATATTTATAATAACATCAGCAGTTGTACTTGCTATTCAGCAACTTACAGAATCAACTGATAATGTAGAAAGATATAGATTATTAAAAGAAATAGGTGTGGATCAAAAGATGATAAATAAAGCTATATTCACTCAAGTAGGAGTATATTTTATGCTTCCTTTATCACTTGCTATAGTACACTCAATAGTTGGTTTAAAGATATCTTCTACCATAGTAGGAGTATTTGGAAATGCTAGTATAATGCCAAATATAATTATAACAGCAATAATTTTTGTTATAATTTATGGAGGATACTTCTTAGCAACATATTTAGGGGCTAAGAAAAACATAAATGAAAGATCATAATATTATCTTTCTATACTGAATTATCTGCTGAAGAAATTGCAGATAAAATATTAGATTATAAACCAATACTATTATAAATAAAAATCTATTATAGATTATTGAAAGAAAGTAGGTATTTAATTAAGTACCTACTTTTTTGTATTTATAATTAAATTTTGAGAATATTAATCCATAGATTATTTAAATTTAATAAATATTAGAATAATTTATATGTTAAATTATTAACAAAATCATTGATTTTTGGTAAAATTTTAATATAGGGTATATAAGTTGATTATAAGTTAAGAGAATTTGATTACATCTTTACTAATTTATATGTTAGTAATAATATGTTTAGCTTTAAGCAAAAGAAGGGGAGAATTAATATGAGTAAATATATTTATGATGAGAATGTTTTCTTAAAGATAGATAATTTTGATAATATTTATTTTGAAGAAAAGGATTCTGTTTTAAATATAAGGTTGGTCAAAATAGAAGATGGGCTAGTAAAAGAGTTTTTTGAGGATGATTTAAAATTTGATTTATCTAAGTATAATAATACAAAGAAAGAATTAAATAAAAGTTTAGTTTATGAATTAAAAAATGAATTCCTAGATTTTATGGATAATGAAAAAGAAAAGATATTTGATGTAATTATAAATTTAAAAGAACTTAAGGAAGAACTGTGTAGTAAACAAATAAGTTTAGTATAGTTTTTAAGGGTATAAAAATAAGATTAAGATACTTATCTTAATCTTATTTTTTTATATATTAATTTGCTTAAATTAAATATTTTAAAGTTTTATATAATAGATTTTGTTACATAAATAATATCTTAATATCACTTCGTATATAATTAAATACTTATAATATTTATATAAAATAAGTATTTTTACTTATAAGAGAAAGGGTATATAATAAAATCATCAAGTGAGTAGGAAGTGGTGATTAGATAGATGAAAAAATATTTAGATAAGCTTCAAAACATGCCAATAGGAATTAGTGGAACTTGCTTGGCATTTATAACATTGAGTAATTCATGGAAATTAAAAGGAATAAATTATTTTAAACCAATAGCAATATTTTTAGCAGTTTGTATGCTATCTTTAATGATTTTAAGGCTGATAAGATTCCCAAAGGTTATGTATGAGGAACTTAAAAACCCAGTAACAGGAACATTTTATCCTACAATGGGTATGGTTGTTTGGTTAGTATCAGGATTCTTTTATCCTTACTTTCCAGTAGTATGTAGTTGGCTTTGGATAGCAGCTGTAATATATCATTATGGAATAGTTATTTTCTATACAATAATCAGAATAAAAGAAAGAAAGTTTGAAAACATAATGCCAACTTGTTTCATAGTTTATACAGGTATGATAACAGGTAGTGTAGCAAGTAAAGGTATGGATGGAGTAATTCCTCAAATCCCTCAAATAGCACATTTTATGCTTATGTTTGGATTTATATTCTATACAATTCTTCTACCATTAGTTTTATATATAGTATTTAAAAGTGAAATATTAGATGATCACAAATTACCAACAGTAGGTATAATTTGTTCACCAGCTCCACTTGGAGTAGTTGGTATATTAACTATAGAACCAAACCCTAACCCATACATGTTAGCTTGGTTAATAATAACAGGATTAATATTACTTGTTGTTGTTTATGGATACATTTTAAAACTATTTAAAGAAGGTTTTAAACCATCATACGCAGCATTTACATTCCCATTAGCAATTGCTACTTTATCAGCATTTAAGTTATCAACTTATTTTACTGGTTTAGGATATGCTAAAATGGCTAACTTATTTAAATTCTTAGGTGATGTTGAAATATTTATAGCAACATATGTAATATTCTTTATGCTACTTAACTTCTTAAATATGTTCTTCAAAGCTATAAGTCCAAAACTTGGAGAATATGTAGAGGAAGAAGAAGAATTAATAGGTGGAACTCTTTATTCAAAATAATTGAATAGAGTTTACATATAAACTTAAGACTTGATTCGCAGTTGAATTTTAGTCGAAAATTTCTAGAATGGGGCTCAACTTCTAGAGATACAAACTCTTATATCTATTATTGTTATAAGATAAGCTTTTAGTTAAACAACATAATAAAAATCTCAATCACTTTACAGTATTTTATAATAAAGATTATGGGTAATTCTTTAATAGTAAGTCAAACTCCCACCGACTTTATAAAATGATAAAATAAACAAATTTAGCCTCTACTCATAATCTTTTTATAAGATGCTCCAAAAATAATGTGTCATGCTGTATTTTCTATTTTTTGGAAAATCTAAAAGATAAGTGGAATGATTTAATAGTCATTCCACTTATCTTTTTTATATAACTAAAAACTTATTATTTATATAATTTTTTAGTATTTTTATTTATATATTTAGGTATGTATAATAATTTCGTAATGCAACTAAAGAGAAAACTTTAGGAGCTTACTTAATATGAGAACAAGAAAGGTAACATATGAGGAATAAAATATTAAAAAAATCTAAGTCCATATTACCTGGACTTTTTATATGCTTAATAATAGGCATTATTGCTGAATTTTTAGGAAAAAGCTTTCCTACTATAGGAGCAGCTACCTTTGCAATATTTATGGGAATATTTTTAGGAAATACACTTTTTAAAAGTAATAAGTATGATGAAGGCACTAAATTTTCAGAAAAAGATCTTTTAAACTATTCAATTGTTTTAATGGGAGCATCTTTAAATATTATTGATATAATGGCTCTAGGATTTAATGGAGTTTTTTATATAGCTATTTTAATGACATTAACAATATGTACAACTTACTTTATAGGAAGAAAGTTAGGCTTTGGAGAAAAGTATTCATTACTCATGTCAGCAGGGAATGCTGTATGTGGTTCATCAGCAATAGGGTCAGTATCTCCAGTAATAAAAGCTAAGGATTCAGATAAAGTAATTGCCATAACAATAGTAAATGTAACAGGTACAATATTAATGATACTTTTACCATTAATCACATCTATTTTATATAACAACGATGTTTTGCAGAGTTCTGCATTAATGGGAGGAATATTACAGTCTGTAGGACAAGTTATTGGTTCTGCTAAGTTTATTGGTGACCCAGTTGTAGAGCTAGCTACAGTATTTAAGATTATAAGAATAATATTCTTAGTTGTGGTAGTTTTAGTTTTTGCTAAGATAGAGGTTAATGAAGAAAATAAAGAAGAAATAGCTCATCATCACAAACCAACACATAAGGTTCGTATTCCATGGTTTATAATAGGATTTTTTATTATATGTATTTTAAATTCTATTGGAATTATTCCAGGAATACTTGGAAGAACATTTAAGTGGATTAGTTCTAATTTTGAAATCATAGCTTTAGCTGGTATAGGAATGAGAGTAAAAATTGGAGATTTAGTAAAGGAAGGGCCAAAGGCTATGCTTTATGGAGGGCTTGTAGGAGTTTGTCAAATTATATTTGCCCTATCATTGATTAATATATTTATAAAATAAAAATCGTCAAAGAAGTTGGATAAAATATTTAAACAGTATTTTATTCAACTTTTTAATTTTTACGTACTTTGATTATGATGTTTTATTAGTTAAATAGTTTTTTCTAAAATATATTGAAAGCTTATATGATAAATTAAAGCATCATTTTATATCTTAAAAATTCATATATCTTAATTGAAGAGTTTATTAGGAGGAATAAAATGATAGGAGAGGTATTAAGTTTTGCATATGATCAATGTGCTAAACTAGGTTATGCTATGGGATTTGGAGCAATGGAAGGATTAGTTATATATCTTGGGCTTTTAGCCATAATTGTATTGAAGCTTTTTAATAGTAAAAGCAAAGCTAATTAGTAGGTTAAGAGAGAAGTTTATATGCTTATATCAAATCAATTAAATATATTTAATAAATAGATTATATTAGCAGAAATCTTGGGAGTGTTTGTTAGAACAAATAGCTTAAAAATATATAAAAAAATAAAGAATAAATTATATTAATAAGTATATTTGTGAATAAATTTGATTTGAGAAGTGTCAAATACTTTAGTAGTGTAAAACACTAGTTTTTTAGAGCTTATAACATTGATTTTTATAAGATAAAAATTTATAATTAATTGATTTCATTATAAAATAATAATTTTTTATTTTCGACAAAAAGAAAAAGGCTGTGAAGTTATCACAGCTTTTTTCTTTGTTTTAAATAATATTTTTAATCTGTAGAAACTAAAGAGCTATCTTCATTTATTTCTTTATTAGAAGTCTTTTTATTTCCTAAAATATTTAAAAGTGAAGAGCCAACTATTATTATATACCCTGTAAATGATAAGAAATCTGGAATTTCTTTAAAGAACATAAAGCCGTATATAGCTGCTATAATAAGCCCAATGTAATCATACATTGATATTTCAGATGCTGGAGCATTTTTGTAAGCTATGGTTAAGGCAACTTGTCCTAATGTAAAAGCTATTCCTGCACTAACAAGTAAAAGTATATTTTGTAGTGTTAAATTCTCTGTGTTCATAAACATTGAAGGTAACATAACAATAGTAGCTATGCTTGTAAAGGACAAGATTATTGTCCAGAAGTCTTCTTTATCGCCAATCACTCTTATCATTGTGTATGCTATTCCTGCAAATGCAGCAGAGGCTACGCCAATAAGAGATGGAATTATAGCAGTACTAAATTGAGGTTTTATTACAAATAAGCTTCCTGCAAAGGCTACTATTAAAAGTGTAAATTGTTTTTTAGTAATTTTTTCGCTAATTAATAAGTAAGAAAAAATTATTGTAAAGAATGGTGCTAATTTAGTTAGTATTGTTGCATCGGATAAAAACATTTTATCTAAGGCATAATAGTTTGTTAGTATGGATAGAGTACCTGTAACCCCTCTAACTAGCAAATATTTTCTACTTTCTTTCTTTCCAAAAAAAGAGCCTTTTTTATAGGCTATTATAAAGCAAACTATTAAGGTTGCTACAACATTTGTCAAAAAAGTTTTTTGATATGAGTTAACTCCTACAGCTAGCTTACTAAGTAGATTCATAGTAGCAAAGGCTGCTGAGGCAAGTATCATAAAAATAATTCCTTTAAATTTTGAATTCATTTTTTTTTCTCCTTAATTTATTTTTATATAGATCTTCAGATTATAGTTTATTCTAGTCAGTATTCATTTCATTGTTTATTAAAACACCCTTAATATTCTATATAAAAATTAAAAGTATTATTATAAATAAACAAAGACTATTATAGAGCTAAGAAAATAAGAGGTCAAATTTAATTGTAAAAATATTTATATAATAATTATGAATAATAGAAAGAATATAAATAAAAACTAGGACATAGAGAAGAAAGTAGAGTAAAATTATTTGTTAGAGGATAATAAATAATTTTGCAGAAATAAAATTATAAATTAAGTTTAAGAAGGTGATTTTTTTGAAAGCTGAAATAATGGCAATAGGAACAGAAATACTTTTAGGCGACATAGTAAATACCAATGCTCAATTTTTAGCTAAGGAGTTAGCTAACTTAGGAATTGGAGTTTATCATCAATCAGTAGTTGGAGATAATTCTGAAAGGATTTTAGAGGCTTTTGACAATGCTTTTAAAAATTGCGATACAATTATTACTACAGGTGGGTTAGGACCTACTAAAGATGATTTAAGCAAGGAGCTTGCAGCAAAGTATTTCAATATGGAAATGTGCTTAAGAGAAGAGCTTCTTTGTGATTTGGAGGATTATTTTAAAAAGAATAACCTTGAAATGACAGAGAACAATAAAAAACAATGTTATTTTCCAAAGGAGGCCATAATACTTCCTAATCCTAATGGAACAGCTCCAGGAGCTATTTTAGAAGGGGAAAATAATAAGATAATAATACTTCTACCAGGACCACCAAGGGAAATGGAGCCAATGTTTACAAACCATGTAGTACCATACTTAAGTAAATTTACTGATAGTGTTTTAGTATCTAAGATTTTAAGAGTTTTTGGCATTGGAGAAAGCAAGATGGAGGATTTAGTATGTGATCTTTTAGATAATGAAAATCCAACAGTTGCTCCTTATGCAAAAAATATAGATGTTATTTTAAGAATTACTGCTAAGGGAAAAGATAAGGAAGAGGCAGAAAATCTTATTGCTCCTATGGAAAAAGAGATTAGAAAAAGACTTGGAGATAACATCTATGGTGAAGGGGAAGTAACTTTAGAAGAGGTTGTTGGAAAATTATTAGTTGATAAAAAAATGACAGTATCAACAGCTGAATCTTGTACTGGTGGCATGGTTGCAAGCACATTAATAAACTATCCAGGAATATCAGAAGTGTTTATGGAAGGCGCTGTAACTTATTCTAATGAAGCAAAAATGAAGAGACTTGGAGTAAAAAAAGAAACTTTAGAGGACTTTGGCGCAGTTAGTGAAGAGTGTGCTAGAGAGATGGCAAAGGGTATTGCTAAAAATGCAGGAACAAGAATAGGAATATCTACAACAGGTATAGCAGGTCCTGGCGGTGGAACAGAAGAAAAGCCAGTAGGTCTTGTTTATGCTGGATTATGCATAGATGGAATTACAAAGGTTAAAAAATTTAATTTTAAAGCTGATAGACAAAAGGTTAGAACTAGAACCATGATGAATGTTTTAGATTGGTTAAGAAGAGAGCTTGAAAAAATTGATTAAAGAAAATTAAGCTTTAAAAAATATTATTTTACCTTATGTATAGAAAAGAAATAAAAAATTACCCATTAAGTAAACTTAATGGGTAATTAATATGTGCTTAGAGTGTCTAATAATTTATTTTAAAAAGCTTAGCTTTTAAATATGTCTTACTTAAAAATTGAGAGAGTATATGAATACTCTCTACTAGAAAAACATGAAGAAAATTTATTACATTATAAGGGTTTTAAGGGGGAGACAGTTTCGTTAGTCCGTACTTTAACGAAACTGTCAGTATAAATAAAATGGGGGAGAGGCTATTATAAGATTGAAGCTTATTGCCTCAGTAAATATTATTAACAGTATTATTTTTTTTATACAGTTAAAACAAAATATTTTTTATATTTATTTTTTATTTTTAAGGAAAAAGTTTAAGAAAAAAATTAAGTCTATTATACTTAAAGATGATAGATATAGTTTATTAAAATATTTATAGAATTTATGTGTTTTAAAATTAATATAATAAAAAGTAAGTAAAATAAAAAAGTAATTAATTAGTAATATAAGATAATTGATAAATATGTTATATTTTAAAATGATTAATTATGCTTTAAAATATTAAACTTGGATTTATGTAATTTTTAAATTAATTCTTTATAGAAGGGAGAAATAAGATGAAGCCTATATTTAAAGTAAGTTTATATTTTCTTATAGTATTAGTTTTATCTATAGTAGGGCCAATGTTTGTGACGCCAGTACTATATAAGATAGGATTAGTGCCGCCATTAGTTTTAATGGTAATACACATAATATTTTTCATAGTGCCAGCAATAATATATATAATTGTAACTAAGAGTAATTATAAAAAGGTTTTTAGCTTTAAAAAACCAAAGGGAAAAGATGTATTCTTTTCTATATTAATAGCAGCTTTAGCTCTTCCAATAATGACATTCTTCTCATATACATCAAGTTTCTTTTATACAAATGATGTAGCCTTAGTTTTGGATCAAATGAGAGCATATCCATTATGGTTAATGATTTTAGTTGTAGGGGTAACACCTGCCATAACAGAAGAAATAACTATAAGAGGTATTGCCTTATCAGGATTTGAATTTAAAAGTAAAAATGTAGCTGCAATAATGACAGGAATAATGTTTGGTATTCTTCATTTAAATGCACATCAATTTTTATATGCTACAGCCATGGGAATAATTTTAGCTTATGTAGTAAGAGCTACAGGAAGTATATTTTTATCAATGTTAATCCATTTTCTAATTAATTCATGGAATTTAATTCAGCAAAGAATAGTTAGTCAAGGAATAACTACAGAGGATTTAGTTCATTCAATGGATTCTATAAAAAATATTCCAATGGAATTAAAAATAGGAGTGTTCTTATATTATTTAATTGCTGCAATAGTAGCTGCATTTTTAATTAGTTACTTAATAAGAAAGATGGAAAAGAGAAACTTCGATATAACTTTAGATGAGTTAGATGTTGCAACAAGAGTTTCTTATAAAGAAGAGAGAGTAATAAATGCACCATTTATAATAAGTGTAATAGTATTTATTGTATATACCTTCTTTATAATGAAGGGGTAATAAAAAGTTGTTGTAATATTATTTGAAAATGGGCTTATTTTTGCATTTATGAGTTAAAAAAACAGCAAATAAGCTTTAAAAAAGGAACTGTTTGGGAGAACAGTTCCTTTTTATTAAATTGTGTGGTTAACTTAAGAGTGTATTAAGCTATTAGTATTATTGACTGATAATTAAAAAAATATACCAATTAATATATTTTAAATTTTTTACCTAGAATAGTGTTTTTATATTCTAAGGTTGCATCTGTAAAGAAATGAGAAATTTTCTTGTCTGCAACTATTTTAATACCATTATCCATAACCACATCATCATTTTCACGCTGTTCATCCAGAACAACTTCAATATTTAAGCCTGCTCAGCCAGAGGAACAAGCTTTTATTCTAAGGGCATCTTTATCACTATTATCAAGCATATCTTTAACTTTATCTAAGGTGTTTGGATGTATTTTAACCTTCATAATAAAAACCTCCTTATAAATTTTAGTGAACTTAATATATAAATTAACTTTATTTATTAAATTATATACTCATATTAAAAAGGGAGCTATAGTATGTAATTTTAAGGAAATAAAAAAGAGAAATAGTGTTATGATTTTTTTATATATTTGAATAATAATATATGAATTTAGAAACAATATGAATATTTATATGATAAAATAGTTTTATTAACAAAATGTTCAAAAAGTGCTTGAAATTTTACCCGAAAGTGATATTATAAATTATATAAGGAATAACAATTATTAATTAATATGGCTTAAAAATTATTTATTTGGAAAAATAATTTTAATTGTGTTTTTTCAAATAAGTGATTTGTAGGAGGTTTTTTATTATGAAAAGTTTAAAAGGTACTAAAACTGCTGAAAATCTAATGAAATCATTCGCTGGTGAATGCCAAGCAAGAACAAGATATACTTATTTTTCAAGTACAGCTAGAAAAGAAGGTTATGTTCAAATATCAAATATATTTTTAGAAACTGCTGAAAATGAAAAAGAACACGCTAAGAGATTTTATAAATTCTTAAAAGACGATCTTCAAGGAGAAGCTGTAGAAATAAATGCTGCTTACCCAGTAGAATTACCTACAGATACATTAACTAACTTAAAATTTGCTGCTGACGGAGAACATGATGAATTAAGTAATCTTTATCCATCATTTGCTGATGTAGCTGACGAAGAAGGATTCCCAGAAGTAGCTGCTGCTTTCAGAATGATAGCTAAAGCAGAAACTGCTCACTATAATAGATTTATGAAATTAGCTAAAAACATTGAAGAAGGAAAAGTATTCAAAAAAGATGAAGTAGTACTTTGGAAATGTGGAAACTGTGGATTTATTTGGGAAGGTGCAGAAGCTCCATTAAAATGCCCTGCATGCTTACATCCACAAGCTTACTTTGAAGTTTTCAAAGAAACTTATTAAAAAATAGATTTATTCATGCTTAACTCGTATAATTTTATCAATTGAATGTAAATATAATAAACTAAAACTTATTTCAGAGAGAAGAAATTCTCTCTGATTTTTTTTATAAATAAAGAGCGTATATCAAAATAACTTTTGATATACGCTCTATAAATTTTAAGTGTTAATGTAGTGGATAGCTAAAAACCACCATTTTGTTTTCATCATTTATTGGTCTCCAAAATTGAATTTCATCAATTAAAAGCTCTCTATCAAAATTATAATCTTGAAGTTTTGTATAAGCTGACTCAAACTCATCCTCTCCCCATACTCTCTGTGCAAAATATGGGTTAGCTAAGGATACATGAAGCTGCCATGTATCTGGGTTAGAAGTCAATTTAAATCCTTCTTTTGATAAATTCTCATAAAGTTCTCTAGAAAGTTTCTTTATTACTCCACTTTCTTCATCTACTTTTAAATTTACAGACCTATAAGGTTCTCCAAATTTAATTAGTCCATTTAAATGAACTTCAAATTTTTTATATGATTTTAAAGTGTTTTTTACTACTTCATTTAATTTATCCATATCAGGATCTTCAATTACAGCTAAGGTAATATGAAGCATAGGAAGGTTCTCATAAAGTTTATATTCATTTGAAATGGATTCTTGCAATGGCTTTATTATTGCATAGGAAACCTTATCAAATAGTGCCACTAAGTAATATAGCATAGATAAACCCCTTTCTTACTAGTTTGTACAATTTATACCAAGCATTTAATCTATTATATCATATAGGAACTTAGGAAGACTACAAATAGACCTTATTACAATAGGATATACACCTTTAAGAAATTGGTTGATTTTACTTAAATAGAATATTAAGAAAATAATTGATTTTATTTAATGGACTATCAATGAAATGATTGATTTTATTTAAAAGTAATATTAAATTTTAAGAACAAATTTTAAAAAGGTGTATATATTAGTTTATTGAGGGAATTTATAAGGAATCTAAAAAGCTTTTAGTAAACTGAAAGCAAAAAAGAGATAAATTTTATGGAGAGTAAGAAAAATATATTTGAAAAACTAAAGTTAGATAATATACTATATATAATGTATATTAGAGAGTTTAAAAAGAAGTTTATTTAATATATATTTTAGTTTGAAATTTTTGAAAGGTGGAACAGGGAAATGATAGAAAGCAGAGTAAGTAGATTAAATAAGAAAAAATCATCTAAGATGTCAGTTCTATATAATATAGTTGGAATTTGCTTTTTAGCTTTAATTTTATTTGTTGGTAGTCAAATGTTTCTTTAAGAATTGATTATTTGGTTGGAATCTATTTGCATAGATATAAGTTCTGTATAAAGAAGTTATTTTTTGATTATAGTTAAGGAAATTATTTTCTTTATATGGATAAGGTGAGTGTAAATAAAAATTCCAGCTTAAAATATTTAGTATTTTACATAATATTAGTTTTAGTTTAGAAAATAAATTTTTTTGTTAAGGGATAGTATTTTGAGTTCATATATTTTATGAGATTATTTTTATAGATATTTTTAGATAAGGAGAGATAGAAGTTAAATGAGTATTTTAATAGTTAAAAATATGAATCATGGCTTTGGAGATAGAGCTATATTTGAAGATGTGTCTTTCAGACTTTTAAAGGGGGAGCACGTTGGACTTATAGGAGCAAATGGAGAAGGTAAATCAACTTTCATGAACATAATTACAGGTAAACTTATGCCAGATGAGGGAGATGTTCAATGGAGTAACAAGGTTAGAGTTGGTTACATGGATCAGCACGCTCAGCTTGAGAAAGGTAAAACTATAAGAGAAGTTTTAAGAGAAGCATTTCAGTATCTTTTTGATATGGAAGTTGAAATGAATGGTCTTTATGAGAGAATGGGTGAAATGTCAGAGGATGAGATGACTAAAGCCTTAGAAAGAACAGCTACAATTCAAGATATGTTAGATCATAATGGATTTTATATGATAGATGCAAAGGTTGAAGAGGTTGCAGCTGGATTAGGTCTTAGAGATGTAGGATTAGACAAGGATGTTACTGATTTAAGTGGAGGACAAAGAACTAAGGTTTTATTAGCTAAACTTTTATTAGAAACACCAGATATATTACTTCTAGATGAGCCTACAAACTATCTTGATGAGGAGCATATAGCTTGGCTTAAGAACTATTTAATAGGATATGAAAATGCCTTTATCTTAATATCACATGATATTCCATTCTTAAATAGTGTAGTAAATGTAATATACCATGTTGAAAATAGAGCCTTAACTAGATACACAGGGGATTATGATAACTTTATGAGAGTATATGAAGCTAACAAGAAGCAATTAGAGGCTGCTTATGAAAGACAACAGGCTGAAATAGCTAAACTTGAAGACTTCGTTGCTAGAAATAAGGCTAGAGTTGCTACAACAGGTATGGCAAGAGCTAGACAAAAGAAATTAGATAAAATGGATAGAATTGAGCTTGCTGCTGAGAAACCAAAACCAGAGTTTAACTTTAAGCAAGGAAGAACTTCAGGTAAATTAATCTTTGAAGCAAGAGACTTAGTTATAGGATATGATGAGCCACTTAGTAAACCACTTAACATAAGAATGGAAAGAGGACAAAAAATAGCCTTAGTTGGAGCTAATGGACTTGGAAAATCAACACTTCTAAAAAGCTTAATGGGATTAATAAAACCAATAAGTGGAGAGGTTGAAACAGGAGACTACCAAAGTATAGGATACTTTGAGCAAGAAATAAAAGAAGCAAACTATAATTCATGTATAGAAGAAGTGTGGCAAGAGTTCCCTGGATACACTCAATACGAAGTAAGAAGTGCCCTAGCTAAATGTGGATTAACAACTAAGCACATAGAAAGCTCAGTAGCAGTATTAAGTGGGGGAGAACAAGCTAAGGTAAGACTTTGTAAACTAATAAACAAAGAAACAAACATACTTATCCTAGACGAGCCAACAAACCATTTAGACGTTGAAGCTAAAGATGAATTAAAGAGAGCATTAAAAGAATATAAAGGAAGCATACTTTTAGTTTGCCATGAACCTGAATTCTATAGAGATGTAGTAACAGATGTGTGGAATTGCGAAGAATGGACGACTAAGATTTGTTAATAATTGAAACAGCTATGACTATAAGTTATAGCTGTTGATTTTTATATTAATAATATGAATTAATGTATTATAATGTAAAAAAACATAAAATAGTTAATATAATATAAATATTTAAATAGTTATTAATTTGCTAAAATTAAAATTGAAAAAGAGTTAGTTAAAAAACTAACTCTTTTTGTATATAAAAAATGTAGAAAGAAATAAAATTATATGTTAATATAATTTTATACAAATATGTAATAAAATGGAGGTAGTTGAGTGTGAATTTAACTTTTAAAGCTTCTTTTCAAAAAGAATGGACTATATTAGATGATAGAATAATTTATGGTGAAAGAGAAATATTATTTACTCATATTCAATCAGCAAAATTATTTTGTAAATCTAGTTTTGTAACCAATGGAGTAATACAAATAATAGTTGATGGAAAATCTATAAATTTAGTTTATCCACATAAACTTAAAGTATATGGAGAAAAAGCTTTAACATATTTATTAGATAATTACGGAATAAAAGAAGAAAAAGAAAATAGAAAATCTATAAGTGAAGTACAAGAGGAAATAAATTCGTTACCATGTAAAGACGATTGGGGAACTAGAAAAGAAATTGCAGAGTTACCTTCTGTGCTTTCAATAGATGAGCATATTAAAGCTATGACAAGTGGCTTAACAGACGGAAACACTTGGTTAATAGTTTGTACTAATAAGCGTGTATTAATGTTAGATAAAGGTATGATTTATGGATTGAAATTAATAGACATTCCGTTAGATCGAATTAATAGTATATCACATTCTAAAGGTTTATTATTAGGTAAGATATCTATCACAGATGGAGCAACTACAAGAACTATAGAAAATGTATCTAATGAAACTTTAAATTTCTTTACTGATACAGTTAGTAAAGAAGTTGAAATATATAAACAAGCTAAAAATACTTCAGTAACTCAAGTGGTGAATGCTATGTCTACAGCTGATGAAATTCTTAAATTTAAACAGTTATTAGATATGGGTGTATTAACACAAGAAGAATTTGAGTGTAAGAAAAAAGAACTTTTAGGATTTTAAAAAGAATATGTATAAGAACTATGCATAGTACAACTAGTTTTAAATAAGCTTAATGGTTTTATAGTTAAAGATATATCAGATTATTCACATGAAGAAGAGGATTGATTGAGAATAAAATGGTTGAAATAATTTTTTATGAATTTTCTAATAAATTAAGAAAATTTTAAATTAAAAAGTACAAAAAAGCTCAAGAGTAATTCTTGAGCTTTTTTATTGTATTAATGAATACCACAGGTTCTACCTGTGGTTCTAAAAAGCTTATAGCTATGAGTAGAAAAAAATAAAACCTCCGATGTAAAATAATAGTAGGTTTGCCGACCAAAACTTAATTTTACAAGGAGGTGTCCGAAATGGACAATAGTAGCTTAGCACATAGCAAGTGGAATTGCAAATACCATATAGTTTTTGCACCGAAGTATAGAAGACAAATAATTTATGGAAAAATAAAATCAGATATAGGAGCAATATTAAGAAAGTTATGTGATCAAAAAGGAGTGGAAATAATAGAAGCAAATGCATGTAAAGACCATATAAATATGCTTGTAAGTATTCCACCAAAACTAAGTGTTTCTCAATTTATGGGATATTTGAAAGGGAAAATTTCTTTGATGATTTTTGATAGACATGCTAACTTAAAATATAAGTATGGGAATAGACAATTTTGGTGTAAAGGATATTATGTTGATACAGTTGGAAGAAATAAAAAGGCGATAGAAGAATATATTAAAAATCAAATACAGGAAGATATAGCATATGAACAAATAAGTTTAAAAGAGTATATTGACCCGTTTACGGGTGAGCCGATAAAGAAAAACAGATAATAAAAACCCCTTTAAGGGGTAGTTAGTGTAAAAAATGCGGTTGGCAGATCGTTCAAAGTGCGAGTAGCACAGCCAGTAACATGCCCTTATAGGGCTAGAGCAAACCACCCGTTTTACGGGTGGTTATGATTTGTTTAAAAAATACAAAAAATAAATATTTATCAAAAAATTTACAGTAAGTTTATAAAATGTTATTATATAAAAAGATGAAAAATAAAAATAATATTAAATTAATAGGAATATACATAGATATGTATTGTTTGAAAAAGGTGGTAAAATGGGGATTAATATATCATTAAATAAGTCAGAAAAACTTACAAAGGGAGAACAAAGAGTTTTAGATGCTTTAAAGAATGCATACGCAAATATGGATTATGATGTATTCTTGTACGTTCAGCCAAGTTTAGCAAGAAAAAGACCGGATTTTGTAGTAATAGATTCTAAAAGAGGAATTTTAATTTTAGAAGTAAAGGATTGGTCAGAGAATTATATAAAAAGTGTAAATAAGAGAAAAGTAGTATTGCTAGATGATGAATGTGAAAATCCTACAATGCAAGTTAAAGGGTATAGAAGCATGTTAAATAGTGCTTTGTTTAATAGAGGATTTGATAATATAGAGGAAGATGATATAAATATTGGTGTTATTTTTACCAATATGGACGAAGTAGAGAAGATTAATCCTAGACTAGAATTACTATTTAATAAAGACATAAGTTATACCTTCAAAAACCATATTAATAAGTTAAATTTAGATAAATTATTTAATTATAATAAAGTTAATTTTTCTGAAGAGGATTTGAAGCAAGTTAGGATAGCGTTATTTCCTGAAATAGAAATTATAAAGGATAAGAAATCTGGCGAAAATAAAGGTGTAAAAGCTTTGGATTTTGAACAGGAAGATTTTGCAAAGAGAATTCCCTTAGGAAATTATATGGTTACTGGTGTTCCAGGTAGTGGTAAAACAGTTATGCTTTTAGCTAGAGCTATATATTTAGTAAAGGAAAATCCAGATTGGAAGGTTCTTATATTAACCTACAATAAATCTTTAAACTATAAATTAAATAATAACTTAGAAAGATTAGCTGAAATTTTTAAAGAGGATATAAATAATAAATATATAAATATTGATAACATAGAAATTCGAACTTTTCATAATGAGTTATTAAATTTAACTGGACGAGTTAAAAGGCCACAAGGAATGAGCGAAAAAGAGTGGTTTGATGAAGGGTGGGTTAATAAGGCGAAAGAAAAAGTTAGACAGAAGTATGATGCTATATTAATTGATGAATATCAAGATTTTCGTATGAATTGGATTGAATTATGCGTAAATCTTTGTAAGGATTATTATATTGATGACAAGGTAGTTAAAAATATATTCTTAGCAGGGGACAGGCTTCAAAGTATATACAATAATAAAGATATAAGCTGGAAGAGTATAGGAATAGATATGAGAGGAAGATCGAAACTATTAAAAACTTCTTATAGAAGTGCTAAACAACATATGTCACTTGCTTTAGATTTTTTAAGAAATGATAAAGTTTTAAAAGATGAAGTTGAAAAATTTTATAAAGATAATTCTGATGATAAGGAATTAAATGCTTTAAATAATGGAAGCTTAGAATTTATAACTGGAGATTTTAGTGAAATAACTAATAAAATATTAGAGTTAAAGAACCAAGGATATGAAAACAAGGATATTTTAATTTTAGCAGCAACTGAGAGAATATGTAAAAATATAAAAGAATGTAGTAATGATAAGAATATAAAATATCAAATGAAGTTTGTTAAGGATTTAGATAATAGTAGCATAGGAAATAATATAATTTTAACAACATACCATTCTTCAAAAGGATTAGAGGCTAAAGTTGTAATATTAACTACAATTGATAGCATTTATACAGGTGATGATTGTGATGATCATCTTAAAAGAAAGGTTGCCTATGTTGGAATAACAAGAGCTTCAGAAAAATTATTTATTTTTAGTAAATATGGAGAAGAAGGGCCTTTATTAAATGAATTAAAAGAATTAAGTATGGTTAATGTATAGAATTATATTAAAGAAAGTACTAAAATTTTTTAGTACTTTCTAAGTACATAGACATAGCTTTATCTAATATTTTAGATATTGGTATACCTGTTTTTTCTGAGTAAGCTTTCATTTCGTAATAAATTTTATTATCCATTGCACTTCCTACTGGAGTTCTATTCTTTAAATCCTTTCTTGCCACTAATAATCACCTCAACAATATTATTGACCTAAAAGAATATTTTCATAACTGAATACAGTTGATATAAGTATGGAATACTATTTTTGAAAATATTTTAGGAGGAATGAGTTATGAATGACTTATTTATAAAAAAGTTTAATGATGAAGAAATAATAACTCTTATACTTGATAATAGAATTTGTTGGATTGCTAAAGATGTTGCTAAAATACTTAATTATGACGATCCCTCTAAAGCTATTAATCAGTGTATAAAAGCAGAAAAGTTTGAATATGGCATAGAGTATGAGGTTTTAGCTGGAGATAAGTTAAAAGACTTATTGGTGTAACACACATAAGTTATTTAAAGCAAACTCCAAAGTTAGTTATATTTTATGAAGAAGGATTATATGGATTTATAAATTATAGTAAACTTCCCATAGGGATTAGCTTTAGAAAATGGTTAAGAAGAGAGGTATTACCTGAACTTAGGGCTAAAGGAACTTATTCTATTAATAAAGAATCTTATAAAGATAACTTAAAAGATGAAAATGAAAATTTATCTTTATATATTCAAGATAAGTTAAATAAGGAAAGAAACTTAAGCTTGTTATTAGATGTTTTAAATTTAATTGATAGGATAACTTCAAAAGAAAATGAAGATAAATTAAGATATTTAAAGGATATATTAAATGGGTAAAATATTTAAATTTTACTTATATTTTATAATATAAAAAATAAGGTTAAAGAGCTATTATTTTAATATTTTATACTTTAGTGACGGAGTTGTGACGTATTTTTGACGGAGTTGAAACCTGAGTTTTTCTAGTGATATCAATGGTTTTGACGGAAGTGACGGACTTTTTCCTTTTCTGGTATATAGGGAGAAAATAAAAAATATAAAAAAATATATATAAATAAAAAAAAGTATACAGTATACAGGGAAATAGAAAAAAGTCTGGCAAGGTCAGTCACAAGTTCTTCTAAGTAAGTTATATCAAGGGTTTAAAGCGTGTGACGGATTTATAAAAGTCTGTCAAAAGTATGTCACAATACTTTTAGAGATTAAATTTACATGGTCTAAGCAGTAAAAAAGATTCTATTTATGATAGAATTTTCTTATTAAGAAGAGAATCCTATGAATAATGTAAAATTTATTTTTGGAGATAATTTTATTATTCTTTATTAGGATAAGTTAGAGATATCATAGGAGAGTAAGGGGATTGGTGGAATGAAAAATAATGATTCAAAGATAAGTAAATACATAAGTTTAATACTAAGACATAAGCCAGAAGAAATAGGATTAAAACTAGATGAGCATGGATATTTAGGTGTATTAGATTTGATAGAGGGGCTAAATAAGTCCTATAAAGGATTTAGCATGGATGATTTAGAAAGAATAGTTAGGGAAGATTCAAAGGGTAGATATTCTTTCAATGAGGATAAGAGCAAAATAAGAGCTAATCAAGGTCATTCAATTAAAGTAGATCTAGGCTTAGAGGCTATTAAGCCACCAAAGGTTCTATATCATGGTACTGGAAGAAAATATATAGAGTCAATTTTGAAAAATGGACTTATAAAGAAGGAAAGACAGTATGTTCATTTATCAAAAGATATAGAAACTGCAAGTATTGTTGGAAAAAGACATGGTGATTTAGTTATTTTAGAAGTAGATTCAGAAAGTATGTTTAAGGATGGAATTAAGTTTTATTTATCTAAAAATAATGTATGGCTTTGTGACTATGTTAAGGTGGAATATATAAAAGAAATAAGTTTATTATAAAAACTAGGAAATAATATAGTGGCACAAATAAATAATAAAGATAATATGAAAATAAGTAATATATGAATGCAAGTAAATTGGATAATATCTATTTACTTGCATTTATTTGTTTATAAATAATAAATAGATTTAAATATTATTGAAATGAAAATACTAATATGCTAGTATACTAATAAGGGGTTTGAACTTTATTGTCAAAATTAAACTATTCATAAAATATAATGTTCACGTAAAAGTAGTGATACTAATTACATATATGCCTTAAAATAAATAATAGTAGGTGAAATGAATGAGTAATATTTTAGATAACTTTAATAAGCAAAAAGATTTTTTAATTTGTATAGATTCTGATGGATGCGCAATAGATACTATGGATATAAAGCATATAAAGTGCTTTGGGCCATGTATGGTAACAGAATGGAATCTTGAAGAGTGGAAAGAACCTATACTAGAGAGATGGAATGAAGTTAATCTTTATACATTAACTAGAGGAATAAATAGATTCAAGGGTTTAGCTGTAGCGCTTATAGAAATTAATGAAAAATATATAACAATAGAAGGATTAGATGAATTTGTAAGATGGACTGAAGAAACTAAAGAGCTTTCAAATGAATCCTTAGAAGTTGAAATAGAAAAAACAAATAATATTTGTTTAAAAAAGGCTTTAGAATGGTCCAAGTCAGTAAACAAAGCAATTGATTTATTAAGTGATGACGAAAAATGTCCATTTGAAGGAGTAAAAGAAGCTATTATATTGGCTAAAAAAGTTGCAGATATAGCAATAGTATCATCTGCAAATGAAAAAGCAGTTTTAGATGAGTGGAATAAACATGGTCTTTTAGAAAATGTTGATATAGTTTTAACTCAAAACATTGGATCAAAATCTTATTGTATAAATAAACTTATTGCAAAAGGATATAGTAGAAATAATGTATTAATGGTTGGAGATGCTTTAGGAGATCTTAAGGCAGCTGAAGAGAACGAAGCTTTATATTATCCAATAATGGTTAGAAAAGAAAAAGAATCATGGATTAGATTTTCTAAAGAGGCTTTAGAAAGATTTACTAGTAATTCTTATTATGGTGAATACCAAGAGAAAGTTATAGCTGAATTTAAAGAAAATTTATCTAAATAAAGCTATTTAACGAGGAGATGGAGTAAGTATGAATGAGTTAGGATTTAGAAGTAAAAAGGTTTTGGGCTTTGGAGAGATAATGTTAAGGCTTACTCCTCCAAATAACCAAAAAATAATACAAGCAAATTCCTTTGAAGCTGTGTATTCAGGCGGAGAAGCAAATGTAATAGCAAGTCTTGCCATATTAGGACATGATACTAAGTTTGTAACTAAACTTCCAGATAATTATCTAGGAAAAAAGGTTATTAGTAAATTTAGAGGTTATAATGTTGATGTAAACGATATTGTGATTGGAGAAGGTAGATTAGGGGTATATTACTCTGAAATTGGACATGGTCTTAGAAGTACTGAAGTTATATATGATAGAAAATATTCTGCAATATCTATGGCCTCAAAGGATGAATTTAATATAGATAATATGCTAAAAGGTGTTGGATTAGTTCATTTATCGGGAATAACTCCAGCTTTAAGTAAGGATTTAAAAATGCTTATAATAGAGATTGCAAAGGAATGCAAAAAGAAAGGTATTTTAGTTTCCTATGATTCAAATTATAGATCAAAATTATGGTCTATAGATGAAGCAAAGGAAGTATTAGAGGAAATATTAAATTATGTAGATTTTGCTTTTTTAGGATCTCTAGATATGATTAATATATTAAAATTTGAGGATAATAGCTTAGATTTTGATGAAAAATTACAATATCATTATGAAATGTTATTTAAAAAATATCCAAACTTAAGATATGCAGCTTGTACTAAAAGGATTGTAAATTCAATTAATAATAATACTTTAAAAGGCTACCTATTTAATGGAAAAGAATTATTAAAATCAAATTCATATACTTTTGATATATTAGATAGAGTTGGTGGTGGAGATGCATTTACAGCAGGAATTTTACATGGAATTTTACATGAAATGCCAAATGAAAGAGTTGTTGAGTTTGGAACATGTGCTAGTTCACTAAAGCATTCAATAATAGGTGATATAAATATAATTGATGAAGATACTATTAATTCAGTTATAGATAATGGTTTATGCAATGTAAAAAGATAATAAAATCATATACATTTTTATAATAAAAAGGGTAAAAAATTTATATTTTAGGAGGAATTATATATGTTATATCCAATAATTACAGAATCAAGACAATTAATAGACTTAAGTGGTATATGGAAATTCAAATTAAATGAAGGAAATGGTTTAACAGAAGAGTTAAGTAAAACACCATTAGAAGATACCATAGAAATGGCTGTACCATCATCATATAATGATTTAGTAGAAAGTCAAGAAGTAAGAGATCATGTTGGATGGGTATGGTATGAAAGAAACTTTACTATTCCTAAAACATTACTTAATGAAAGAATAGTATTAAGATTTGGCTCAGCAACACATGAAGCAAAGGTATATTTAAATGGAGAATTATTAGTTGAACATAAGGGAGGATTTACTCCTTTTGAGGCTGAGATAAATGATTTATTAGTATCAGGGGATAATAGATTAACTGTAGCAGTTAATAATATAATTGATGAAACTACTTTACCAGTAGGATTAGTAAAAGAAGTTGAAGTGGATGGAAAAAAGGTTATAAAAAATTCAGTTAACTTTGATTTCTTTAACTATGCAGGAATACATAGACCAGTTAAAATATATACAACACCAAAGAGTTATGTAGAAGACATAACTATTGTTACAGATTTTAAAGAAAACAATGGATATGTTAATTATGAAGTACAAGCTGTAGGTAAATGTAATATTAAAGTAACTATAATTGATGAAGAAAATAATATAGTTGCAGAAGGAGAAGGTAAGGAAGGAAAGCTTACTATAAATAATGTACATTTATGGGAGCCTATGAATGCATATCTTTATAAGTTAAAAGTAGAATTATTAGATGATGAAGAGATTATTGATACTTATTTTGAAGAATTCGGAGTAAGAACTGTTGAAGTAAAAGATGGTAAATTCTTAATAAATAATAAACCTTTTTACTTTAAGGGCTTTGGTAAACATGAGGATTCTTATGTTAATGGAAGAGGAATAAATGAAGCCATCAATATAAAAGACTTTAACTTAATGAAGTGGATTGGAGCAAATTCTTTCAGAACATCTCATTATCCATATTCTGAAGAAATAATGAGACTTGCAGATAGAGAAGGTATAGTTGTAATTGATGAAACGCCAGCTGTTGGATTACATTTAAACTTTATGGCAACAGGATTTGGTGGTGATGCTCCTAAAAGAGATACATGGAAAGAAATTGGTACTAAAGAAGCTCATGAAAGAATTTTAAGAGAATTAGTTTCTAGAGATAAGAATCATCCATGTGTTGTAATGTGGTCTGTAGCAAATGAGCCAGATTCAGATTCAGAAGGAGCAAAAGAATATTTTGAACCATTAATAAAATTAACTAAAGAATTAGATCCACAAAAAAGACCTGTTACTGTAGTTACTTATTTAATGTCTACACCAGATAAGTGTAAGGTTGGAGACATAGTAGATGTATTATGTTTAAATAGATATTATGGATGGTATGTAGCTGGAGGCGATTTAGAGGAAGCTAAGAGAATGTTAGAGGATGAATTAAAAGGATGGGAAGAGAGATGTCCTAAAACTCCTATAATGTTTACTGAATATGGAGCAGATACTGTTGCAGGGCTTCATGACACAGTTCCAGTTATGTTTACTGAAGAATATCAAGTAGAATATTATAAGGCAAATCATGAAGTTATGGATAAGTGTAAAAACTTTGTTGGTGAACAAGTATGGAACTTTGCTGATTTTGCTACAAGCCAAGGAATTATAAGAGTTCAAGGAAATAAAAAGGGTATATTTACTAGAGAAAGAAAGCCTAAAATGATAGCTCATTCTTTACGTGAAAGATGGACAAATATACCGGAATTTGGATACAAAAAATAAAATTTTATTAGTTTTTATTTTAAAAATTAGGTATGCATTGTGTACCTAATTTTTCTTATGTTATAATGGCATATACTAGTGTACTAGATTTTAAGGTTTAGAATTAAGTTTTTTAGACAAATATAATGGGAGGAATTTTAAGATGATTCTTTATGAAAAATTGGAGAAGGAAACTTGTAAAGAGTATGTTTATAGAGTACTAAAAGATAATATTATGTCATTAGAACTAAGTCCAGGTGAAATATTAAGTGAATCTGATTTATCAAAAAAATTAAATGTATCAAGAACACCTATAAGGGAAGTATTAATAAAGCTTAAGGCTGAAAAATTAATAGAGGTTAAGCCACAAGCAGGTACTTATGTTTCTCAAATAGATTGGAATTTAATAGAAGAAGCTATTTTTATTAGATATAACCTAGAAAAAGAAGCATTAAAAGAAGCTTGTGAAAATTTCTCAGAAGATACATTAATTGAAATGGAAAAGTGTTTATTTGCTCAAAAGTTAGTTGCACAAAAGGGCAATAATTTATTAGAGTTTCATAATTTAGATAAAGAATTCCATAAGTTAATATTTATTGGGATAAATAAATCTAATGTATGGGAATCTATCTGTAATATAAGTACTCATTATAATAGAATGAGATTATTAGCAGAGATAAGGTTAAATAAAGAGTTTTTAGTAGATCAACATATAACATATTTAAATATTTTAAAAAATAAAGATAGTAACATTATCGATGAAGTTGTATCAAAGCATATAAAAGCACCTGTTGAACAGTGGAAGAAACTAATAAAAGAAGATCCTGAAATAGCTAATTTTATAATATTATAAGAAATATTATAAAGTATTTATAGATTATAAAATTATAAGTAATAGCATGGGAAAAAGTCATATAGTATTAAGATTAATATTATGTGACTTTTTTATTATAAAAAAATTTAAATGTTTTCAAAAAAGCTGTTGTAATTCATATATTAATATGCTAGTATACAAGTATAGTATTGCAAGGAGGAATGGAAAATGAAATTACCGTTTAATATTGATTTAAAAGATAAAGTTTGTGTTGTAACAGGTGGAACAGGAGTTATATGTGGAGCAATGGCAGACGCACTTGCAGAATGTGGAGCGAAAGTCGCAATTTTAGCATTAGGACAAGAAGCTTGTGATAATAAAGCTAGAGAGATAAATGAAAAGGGCGGCACAGCAATAGGAATTGAAACTAATGTTTTAGATAAAGAAAATCTAAAAAAAGCTCATGAAATAATTCTTAAAGAGTTTGGAACAGTTGATATATTAATAAATGGAGCTGGAGGAAATCATCCAAAAGGAACTACAACTAAAGAATACTTAGAAGTTGAAGATTTAGAAAATGAAGACATAACAACATTCTTTGATTTAGATGCAAAGGGAGTAGAATTTGTATTTAACTTAAACTTCTTAGGAACATTACTTCCATCACAAGAGTTTAGTAAAGATATGATCAATAAAGAGGGTGCAACAATCATTAATATTTCATCAATGAATGCATTTACACCACTTACTAAAATACCTGCATATTCAGGAGCAAAGGCTGCAGTAAGTAATTTTACTCAATGGCTTGCGGTACATATGTCTAAAGTTGGAATAAGAGTTAATGCTATAGCACCAGGATTCTTCGTAACAGCTCAAAATGAAAAGTTATTATTTAATGAAGATGGAACACCAACACCAAGAACAGAAAAGATATTAAATAGTACTCCTATGAGAAGATTCGGAGAAGCTAGTGAATTAATAGGAACATTATTATACTTAGTATCAGAAGAAGCATCAGGATTTGTAAATGGAGTAGTTATTCCAGTTGATGGAGCATTTTCAGCTTACTCAGGAGTATAGGAGGAAAAGAAGTAATGATTTTAGATGAATTAAAAGCAAGTGGAATTGTAGCTGTAGTTAGAGGAAAAAGTCATGAAGAAGCTAGAGGATACATGGAAGCTTGTTTAAAAGGTGGAATTAAATCATTAGAACTTACTTATACAATACCAAATGTATGTGAGCTTATTAAAGAATATAGCTCACATGCAGAAGCGTTAATTGGAGTAGGAAGTGTTTTAAATGGTAAAATGGCTTCCGATGCTATTGAAGCTGGGGCAAAGTATGTTGTAAGTCCAGGATATAGTGAAGAAGTTAATAAGGTATGCAAAGAAATGAATGTTCCTTATTTACCGGGATGTATGACAGTAAGTGAAATAATGAAAGCTATGGATGCAGGAAATAAAATGATTAAATTATTTCCAGGAGATGTTTTTGGTGCAAAATATGTAAAAGCAATAAAGGCACCTATTCCAAATGTTGAAATAATGCCAACTGGTGGAGTTTCAGTAGATAATATTGAAGAGTGGTTTGCAAATGGAGTTTCTTGCGTTGGAGTTGGAAGTTCATTAATAAAAGGATCACTTGAGGATATAGAAAACACAGCTAAAGCTTTCATGAAAAAGATGGAGAAAATTCGTTGTTAAAATTTTTTAAATAAATTTGTATACTAGTATTTAAAAGAGTGCTAATAAGATTAAGAAATAAAGGTTTATTTATTAAGGGGAGGAAAAATCATGGAAATGACGTTCAGATGGTATGGTAAAGATGATCCAGTTAAACTTGAATACATCAAACAAATACCAGGAATGAAGGGAATAGTCACGGCTATATATGATATTCCAGTTGGAGAAGTATGGCCGTTAGAAAGAATTTTAGAATTAAAAAAAGAAATAGAAAGTCATGGGTTAAAGCTTTCAGTAATAGAAAGTGTACCAGTACATGAAGATATAAAACTTGGTTTACCAACAAGAGATAGATATATAGATAACTATATACAAACAATTAGAAATTTAGCAGAAGCTGGTGTAGATACAATATGCTATAACTTTATGCCAGTATTTGATTGGACAAGATCTGATTTAAATTATAAGTTAGAAGATGGTTCAACATGCTTAATTTATGATGAAGAACAAGTTAAGAAGATGGATCCAGCTTTAGGAGAATTAGAGTTACCAGGTTGGGATACTTCTTATGGAGAAGGTGGACTTAAAGGTTTACTAGAACAATATAAAGATATAGATGAAGAAATACTATGGAGCAATTTAAATTACTTTATACAAAGAATAATGAAAGTTGCTGACGAAGTAAGAATGAAAATGGCAATACATCCGGATGATCCACCATGGGGAATATTTGGATTACCAAGAATAATAACTAATTTTGATAATTTAAAGAGATTTATAGATTTATATGATAGTCCATATCACGGAATAACTTTATGTACAGGCTCTTTAGGATGTACAAAGGTAAATGACATGGTTCAAATGATTAATTATTTCGGTAAAGAAAGAAATAGAATACATTTTGCTCATCTTAGAAATGTTAAGATAACTGGAGATAGTAGCTTTAATGAAGTTGCTCATTTATCAGAAGCAGGATCATTAGATTTCTATGAAATAGTAAAAGCATATTGTGATTATGATTTTGCAGGTCCATACAGACCGGACCACGGAAGAATGATATGGGGAGAGACAGGTAGACCTGGATATGGTTTATATGATAGAGCTTTAGGTGCAGTGTATATAAATGGATTAATTGAGGCAATTAAAAAGAATAAGAAAAATTAATAAAATTAATTTATAAGGGGATAATGAAATGAAGAAATTTATGGATAAAGACTTTTTACTAGAAAATGAAGTAGCAAAGGTTTTATACCATAATTATGCTTCAAAGGTGCCAGTGTTTGATTATCACTGTCACCTAGTTCCTATGGAAATAGCCACAGATCATAAATTTAAAAATTTAACTGAAATGTGGCTATACCATGACCACTATAAGTGGAGGGCCATGAGAAGCTTTGGTATAGATGAAGAATACATAACAGGAAATGCAAGTGATTATGATAAATTTTATCAGTTTGCAAAAATGATGCCATATTTAATTGGAAATCCTATTTATCATTGGTCTCATTTAGAGCTTATAAGATTCTTTGGAGTAGAAGAAACATTAAGTGAAAAAACAGCTAGTACTATATGGGAAAAATGTAATAAAGTCATAGAAAATAATAATTTAACTGCAAAGAAATTAATTGAAATGGCTAATGTAGTTTATATTGGAACTACTGATGATCCTATAGATGACCTAAGATATCATAAGCAATTAAAAGAAGATATCAACTTTAAATGTTCTGTTAATCCAAGTTTTAGACCTGAAAAGGCAATGAAGATACAAAATGAAGGATTTAAAGAGTATATAGGTAAGTTAGCTGAAGTAAGTAATGTTGAAATTAAATCTTTTGATGATTTAAAGAAAGCCTTAGAAATAAGATTAGATTACTTCTATGAAAATGGATGTATGATTACAGACCATAGTTTAGAGAGGGTTGTTTTTTATAAATTTTCATGTGAAGAAATTAACGAAATATTCATTAAAGCATTAAATGGGGAAAAGATAAATAATGAAGAAGCATCAAAATATTCAGTAGCTTTATTAATATCACTTGGAAAAATGTATGATGAAAGAAATATGGTAATGCAATTACATATAGGTGCATTAAGAAATAATAACACAAGAATGTTTAATAGAATTGGTGCAGATGCTGGTTTTGATAGTATTGATGATGGAGAAATAGCATATTCACTTTCAAGAATACTAGATGAATTAGATAAGGAAGATAAACTTCCAAAAACTATTTTATATTGTCTAAATCCAAAGGATAATGAAGTGCTTGGTACTATGATTGGTAATTTCCAAGGAGGAAATATAGCAGGAAAGATACAATTTGGATCAGGCTGGTGGTTTAATGATCAAAAAGATGGTATGGAAAGACAAATGATGGCCTTATCACAACTTGGACTTATAAGTCAATTTGTTGGTATGGTAACTGATTCAAGAAGCTTTTTATCTTATACAAGACACGAGTATTTTAGAAGAATATTATGTAATTACTTAGGTAGTCTAGTTGACTCAGGTCAATATCCTTATGAAGAAGAAATACTAGGTGAAATTGTTCAGAATATTTGTTATAAAAATTCAGCTAAATATTTCAAAAGATAATAATTAATAATATAGGATGGAAATATTATTTAATTAAAATTTCCATTCTATATGGGTATTATAAGAATTTAAATATAAATTTATTCAATGATGAAAAATATTTTGGGAGGATAAACAATTATGGTTCTTGATTTAATAAGCAAAAAAGAAGAACAAGTGAAATCGTTTAACATGGGCGATAAGATTGGATATGCATTTGGAGATTTTGGATGTGCAACATTCTTTGCTTTTGTAAGTAGTTATTTAATGGTATTCTACACAGATGTATTAGGGATTAGTGCAGCAGCAGTTGGTACACTATTTATAGTAGCTAGATTTTGGGATGCCATTAATGATCCTATAATGGGAGTACTTTTAGATAAGGCAGAAGCTACTAGACATGGTAAGTTTAGACCTTATGTTGTTAGATTTGGAGTGCCAATGGTTATTGTTGGAATACTGGCTTTTACAGCAATACCAGGATTACCAGATAATATGAAATTACCATACGCATATGTAACATATATTTTATATGGTATGTTATATACTGCTGTTAATATACCTTATGGATCATTAGCTTCAGTAATGACTAATGATTCTGATGAAAGAACTGCATTATCAACTTTTAGAAATCTTGGATCTATGTTAGCTAATGTTTTAGTAATGATATTAGTTCCTAAGATAATCTTTAATGCACAAGGTGAAGTTACAGCAGAAGGATTTATAACTTGTGCCGTAATATTAGCAATTATTTCAACTATTTCATTTTTCTTTAATTTTAGATTAACTAGAGAAAGAATAGTACATAAAGTAAATAATAACAAGAAAAGTATTGGACAAACAATTGCATTATTATTCAAGAATAGAGCTTTCATAGGGGTTGCAATAGCTTCATTTTTAATGTTAGGTGGTTCATTAGCATTAAGTAGTTTAAATGTATATATATTTAAGGATTATTTTAAAGAGCCTGGTCTTACAGCTTTTGGTGGAATGATTGGTATGTTAGCATCTATAATTGTTATACCATTTGCTGGAGCAATAGTTAGAAAATTAGGAAAGAAAGAGTCAGCGGTATTAGGATCAGCTTTTGCAGCTTGTATGTATACAGTAATGTTATTTATACCTAATTTATCAGTAATGGTATTCCTTGTATTATCATTCTTAGCAGGACTAGGATCAGGGTTAGTAAATACAATAATTTGGGCATTAGTTTCAGATGTTATTGATTATCAAGAGTACACTACAGGTGAAAGAAATGAAGGTACAGTTTATTCTTCATATTCATTAGCTAGAAAATTAGGTCAAGTTATATCTGGTGGTATGGGCGGATTTGCCTTATCTTTATTAGGATATCAATCAGGAGCTACAGTACAAGCAGAAAGCATTGGTGTTGGTATCAAAAATATAGGAATAGGAATGGCTGCCGGAGGATTTGTATTAACTACATTAATTTTAGTATTTGTATATAATCTTTCTAAGAAAAAAGTAAATGAAATGAATAAAGTATTAGAAGAAAGAAGAGAAGCTCAATAAAATAAAAATATTTAATAAGTATGTGGGTACTTAGAAATTTTGAGGATAAAAGGAGAAAGGCAAATGGTAAATTTAAAAGTAAAACCATATAATCTAGATGAAGAATCTATAAAATGGGTAGAAGATACAATAAAAAATATGTCTATAGAAGAAAAAATAGGACAACTATTTGTAAACATGGGAGCAAGCCGTGATGAAGAATATTTAAAAAGTGTTTTAAATAATTATCATATTGGAGCTGTTCGTTATAATCCAGGTAAGGCTGAAGAAGTATATGAACAAAATAGAATACTACAAGAAAATTCTAAAATTCCACTATTAATAGCAGCTAATACAGAGGCTGGTGGAAATGGTGCTTGTACAGATGGAACATATGTTGGTAATGAGGTTAAAATTGCTGCTACTCAAGATCCACACTATGCTTATGAATTAGGAAGAATATCAGGAATTGAAGCATCTGCTATAGGATGTAACTGGAGTTTTGCTCCAATTGTTGATATAAACAGAAACTGGAGAAATCCAATAATATCTACTAGAACTTGGTCTGCAGATGCCGATCAAACTTTAGAGTTATCTTTAGAATATATGAGAGGCATAATGGAATCTGGAATTTTACCAGCTGCTAAGCATTTCCCAGGTGATGGTATAGATGAAAGAGATCAACATTTATCATTTGCTCCAAATACTTTATCAGTTGAAGAGTGGAATGCTACTTTCGGAAAAGTATACTCTGGATTAATTGAAGCAGGTCTTCCATCAATAATGGCTGGACATATTGCTTTACCTGAATATGTAAAGTATTTTAATCCAGATGCTACAATTAAAGAAATGAATATGCCTGCAACTTTAAGTAAATATATATTAACAGATTTATTAAAAGGTCAAATGGGATTCAATGGATTGGTTGTAACTGATGCATCTCACATGGTTGCTATGACTTCAGCTATGAAGCGTAAAGATATGTTACCAACTGCAATTGCAGCAGGTAGTGACTTATTCTTATTCTTTAATGATCCAGATGAAGATTTTCAATGGATGATGGAAGGATATAAGAATGGAGTTATAACTGAAGAAAGACTTCATGATGCATTAACTAGAATATTAGGCTTAAAGGCATCTTTAGGGCTTCATAAGAAAGCTAAGACTGAAATATTACAACCAAAAGAAGAAGCTATGGCTAAGATTGGTTTAGAAGAAAACAAAAAGGCTGCTTTAGAAATAGCAGATAAGGCAATAACTTTAGTTAAGAATAATGAAGAAATATTCCCAATTTCACCAGATAAGACTAAAAGAGTATTACTTGTAAAGGTTAAAGGTTTCGATGGGGGATTTGGTAAATTCTTAGCTCTTATGCAAGGAGCACAAAAGGGGCCTGTAGATATAATGAAAGAATTATTAGAACAGGAAGGATTCCAAGTAGAAATATATGAATCACCAGTAGATAAGATCATGAAGTTACCAAAAGAAGAGATGGGTGCTGCTATTGGAAATATTTATGCTGGCAAGCGTCCAATAGCTGAATTAACTTCAAAATATGATTTAATTATAAATTTAGCTGATGTAGGGGCAAGTGTTGATCAACGTCTTCAATGGCCACCAAGTAAAGGTACACCAGATATTCCATTCTATGTTAATGAAATACCTACTATCTTTATATCTCTACAATGCCCATTCCATTTAGCTGATGTTCCACAAGTTAAAACTTATATAAATGCTTATGATTCTAAAGAATTTAATATTAAAGCTTTAGTTGATAAAATGATGGGACGTTCAGAATTTAAAGGAGTAAGTTCAGTAGATGCTTTCTGCGGACTTAAAGATACTAGATATTAATAAAATAATGTTAATATAAAAACACCAAAAACTTAATATATTATAACTAAAAATCAACAATAAAAAGGCATTTTCTTTTTGGATTAAGAAAATGCCTTTTTTGTTTTAAATTTAATTAATTAAAATAGACATAAAGAAAATATTGTGTGATTTTGTAATTATGTTCCAAAAAAATATATTAAGGAATTAAATTTAGAGAAAGTTTTTTTAGGATATTTTAAATTTAAAATATAAAATTAGGGTTAAAACCTTGATAAAACTTTGTATTAAAAGTATAAAAAAATCAAAAATTATTTGATGAATTAATAAAATATACATGTAAAATATATTATTTTAAAAATAAAAACTTAATAAAATTAACAAATAATATTTGCTGTGAAAAAATGTTTTTTGACAGTTTTTTTAAAATACTGTAACATACAAATACAAATTGAAAATTAAGTGTTAAAAAGTAATGAATTTTAAGAAATAATTAGTAAATATTAAAATGTTATAGAAACGTTGATGTATATTCTGTATTTGGGCATCTGGAATATGCTGAGTTAGTGATGCAACCGACTATATTTATAAAAAGTTATAAATATAGTCGGTTTTTTATTTTCCATTTTTTAAGAGAGGAGGGCTTATTTTATGAAGAATAGTAAAAATTTCAATATATTTACCTTATGGTCAGTTGTTATTTCTATGATAGTAATTATGATCTTTCCTGGAAGCATTGTTTTAGGAGAAGAATCAAAATCAGTTCAAAATGATGGGGCCGTTGAAATTACAAGCACTACTTTTGAGAGTAATACTGTGGCTAAAGACATAAGCAATAATTTAAGAATTGACTATAAGATTTTGAATAAAGATAAGCTTAAAGATGGTGATAAAATTGTTATCAGTTTGCCAGATATATTTAAAGACATAGAGCCTAAATGTCCTGATCAGCATTTTAAGGATTTTGATGTTAAGGATGGAGTGGTGACTTTAACCTTTAATGAAAATGTAGAAAAAGCTGTAACAGGATATATGATTATAAGATTTGTGGGAAATAGCAATATTAGAAAGGGAGTAAGTTACCCAGTTAGTATTGATTTAAATGGAAAGCCAAGCACTGTTTATATAACAGGAGAAGAATATTCCCATCCTAGTTCTGGTGGACAATACCCCCTTATGTATAAGACTGCTGATTTACCAACAGCTGCTACAGATAAGGAACAAGGAAGAGAGTATTATGGAGAGATAGTAGACAGGAATAAACCTATAAAATATTTTGTGGAAATAAATTTAGGTGATGGAGTAAATCCAAATACAAGAAGTTATTTAAGCAATGCTGATTTTTTTGATAATATTCCAAAGGGCATGGCTTTAGATGTAAATAGTATATGCATAAAAAGAATGGGTTATTATGATGAAAGAAGTAGTGATGTTACCAAGGATTTTTGGGAGAGTAATAGAATAAAGGCTGATACCAAACATTTAGAAATAAATTTTGGTGACATAAGATATGAGAGATATACAGTTATTTATGAAACTCGTATTACTTCTACCGAAAGTGGATATTTAAATGATGCTAAATTATATTATGATGATAAAGAGTTGCCTTCAAAGCATTATTCAAAGTTATCAAAGGATGCAGGAGCATTAAATGTTTATAAATATGTTGATAAGACAAAGGTTAAAAATAATCTTAATGACCAAAAAATTAAATATGATATTAAGTTTGATTCCTATGGATACTTTTTTAAGGATACTTTAAATATTATTGATAAATTAGATCCTAGACTAAGTGATATTAAGATTACGGCTACAGATCAATTTATAACTGATTTTGATGAAAACACAAAGGAATTAGTTATTAAAAATAGTAATGGAGATATAGATGCTAAAAAGCCAGCATATATCACCATAGAAGCAAGTATGAAAAATGTAGGGCCAGGGGAAGTAGTAAAAAATATTGCATATGTAAATGGAAATCCAACTAATGAGGTTTCAACTAGAAAGAATCCTATAGTGGAAATAATCAAGGTTTCTAAAGACGATGTAGAATCAAATTTACTTGAAGGAGCAATTTTTAAACTAACAACTAAAGATGGTAAAACTGTTAAGGATGTGTACAACAAAGGAGTTAAAACGTTTACAACAAGTTCTGAAGGGTCAATAAGGTTTGAATTACCTAATGGAGATTATAAATTAGAGGAAATAAAGGCTCCTAATGGGTATAAACTTGATCAAACGCCTATTGAATTTACTGTAAATGATGAAAGTAAGATAGTTAAGGTTGTGGCTAAGGATGATCCTTTACCAACTACTTGTAACTTAGTTATAAACAAAATAAATGAAAAAGAAATTCCTATTTTAGGAGCTAAATTTAAATTATTTGAAGAAAGTAATCCAAAAAAAGTTTTAAAATTTAGTTCTCAGAAAAATAATTACGAATTAAATCAAAATGGAGTTGGGAAATTAACACCTTCAGGGAAAAATGCATCTTTTAAAATTAATAATTTACATTATGGCAATTACATATTAAAAGAGGTACAGGCTCCTAAGGGATATAAATTAAGTGATGATATTTATATAACTCTAGGTTTTGAAGAAAGTTTTTATAGAGTTGGAAAACAAGGTGAAAAAATAATTTTAAATAAAAATACAGAAACAAATACATATAATATTTCAGTTGAAAATGTTCCAAGAATAATACTACCAGAAACAGGGGGCAGTGGAACTTCTAAATTTTCATTCATTGGAATTATACTTTTAGCAGGTGTATTAAGCATAGTTAGTACTACAAAATTTGTTTTAAAAGAAAGGGAGAATTAATAGATGAAAAATAATATATTAAAAAAGTTTAGCTTTATGATGGTGTTTATTTTTGTTTTTATTACAACATCAATACCTGTATTTGCGGCTACGCCATCAATTTCTAAAGATGCTCCTATAAAGGGAAGTATCACAATATCAAAAAAAGGTGCTACATTTACTGCATATAAGTTATTAGATGCAATTAAAAGTGGAGATGCATATGAATACTCAGTAAATAGTGATTTAAAAGACTTCTTTAACAATTCTAATTATGGTTCTTATAGCCAAGAATCAATTCAAAAATTAAATGGAGAACAAGTAAAAGAATTTGCTATTAACTTACATAAATATATTCTTGAGAATAAAAAGAGTGGACAAGAACTTAAAGATGGGCAAAAGAACACTGTTGACTTAGGTTATTACCTAGTTACAGAAACTTCAAGTGATTCAGAGGGGGCGGCAGTTGCTTCAACACCTATAATAGTTTCAGTTCCTCAAGTTTCAGGAGATTCATGGAATTATGATGTAACTATTAATCCAAAGGATAACACTCCTATATTAGAAAAAAACATAGTTAAAGAGAATCAAAGAGTTAAAACTTCATCTGAGAATATTGGAGATGTTGTTAAATACGAAGTAAAAGCTTCCATACCAGTTTATCAAAAGAATGCACAGAATATAATGTACAAATTTACTGACACTATGAGCAAGGGATTAACATATGATGAGAAAACTGGCTTTAAGGTGACTTCAGGAGATAAAGTTTTTGCTAAGGATACAGATTATACTGTAGAAGTTAAAAAGCAAGGAGATGGAGAAACAGTTATTACAATAAACTTTGTATATGAGAATATAAAAGCTTATGCAGAGACTGGAATAACTTTAAATTATCAAGCTGCTTTAAATAAGGATGCAGTTATTAGTAATAAAGAAAACTTAGGAAATACTAACAACATAGAATTAGACTATACAAATAACCCACATGTTAAAGATAGTTATAAGAAATTAACTGATAAGGTTACTACTTATACCTTTGGATTTGGAATTACAAAGGTTGATTCAGAAATTAATTCTAAGCTTTTACAAGGTGCTAAATTTTCAGTAAAAGATGCAGGTGGAAAGACTGTAGCTAAATATACATATGATGAAAAAGGACAAGTAGTTTCTTTAAGTGGAAATGGGGTAACTAACTCAAAGGGAATCACAACATTCCTAGGCTTAAAAGAAGGAAAGTACCTTATTACAGAGGAAGTAGCTCCATCTGGATATAGCTTATTAAAAAATCCAATAGAAGTGACAATTACAGCTAATAAAGATGAGTCTGGAAATTACACAGGAGCTGCAACTATAGAGGTTTCTAATGGAAATAAAGCAGGACAAATAATAAATGATATTTCAGAGAATGATGGAAATATATTATTTAATGTTCAAATAGAAAACCATGCTGGATTTTCTCTTCCATCAACAGGGGGATTAGGAAATACAGGATTTATAAAAATAGCTATTATCTTATTAAGTATAGTTTGTGTTTTAGCTATACTAGGACTTGGCTACACTAAATTTGAAAATAGCAGAAAAACTAAGAACTAAACTTAAAAATAGACTTAAAAATTAAATACAGAGCTATAAATCAAAATACTGTTATAAAACTTATAAACATATTCCGAGAATTATTAGATTTTAAGTGAAAGTCCAAATTTTTAATTTGGAAACTTGAACTTATCCAATGGAACTTTAGTTACATTGGAGTCAT